>Ga0208357_1000020_pt1 | contig 124793 bp, 100 predicted proteins | sample NGESurdeep092012_6_FD_184487 | JGI IMG/M metagenome (GOLD analysis project Ga0208357, IMG submission 184487) | Arctic peat soil microbial communities from Barrow, Alaska - NGEE Surface sample F52-2 deep-092012 (SPAdes) | ecosystem: Environmental > Terrestrial > Soil > Wetlands > Peat ...
GGCCCGTCAAGTCCTGTCCGCCGAACGTAATTAAGCCTGCGTCGGGGCGCTTGATCGTCGCAGCCATCATCAGAAGCGTAGTCTTGCCGGAACCGCTCGCAAGAGAGTGGGGGTCAGACCCGCCCGCTAGCGCTATCACCGGGCTGCCACGTTGGAGATTCATTGCCCAGGTGACACACAAGGGCGAGCTGACACGTCCGTTCCTGTTCGCGGGCGAGTCGATCGAGGATTCCTTCGCGTCCTCGTATAAACCGGATGCTGTGACCGACATTCAGCCGACGATCGACGCTGCCTCGGGACGAAGAAACTCAGCGGAGACGATCGCCGAACTGGACACCCTGGACGAGCGGACCAAGCAGCACCTCGAAGGCAAGCGGGGACACACGACGCGCTCACGGCCCGACGCCGACGAGCCGTGGACAGCGCCCGCGCCGAAGGTGTCAACCTCGCCCGGCGCCGGTTCGTCCAGCACACCCGCAAGGCTTGACTGCCACGAGCAAGGTCGGCGGCACTCGGCGCCCAGCCACAGCGTTCACGCGATCGGCTCGCGAACCCGCGTGAGGGATGGCGAACGATGAGCACCCGCGCCTACAACGATCGTGCGCTGCCAGGCGTGGCGCCCGCGATGCTCGCCGGGCTTTATCAGCATCGGCTACTAACGACACTGCAACTTCACGCGCTCTACACACCACGCGCGAGGCTGCGATGGACGCGACGGGTCCTTGAATCACTGAGGATGCGCGGCCTTGTGGACCGTGCCCAAGGACCCCGAACGCTCTCGTGCTGGTTTGCGACCGAGGCTGGCGCAGTTGCCGTGGAGACTGCCGGTCCACGGGCCGAGCAACGCAGACGAGTGACCACCCAGGCCCAGGCTGAAGGACTCTTGCGCAGGCACACGATCCTGGTGAACGAGGTAGGGATCGCGTTCACTAATGCGGCGAATGACCGGGGAGATGAGTGCGGCCCGGACTCGTGGCGCCACGAGATCGCGCACCCAATATCGGCCGGCAGCGCGCGCAAGCCACCGCAGCTTGTGGTCGCCGACGCACTGCTCACCTATCTTCAGACCACAGCGGACGGCGCGCTCGCATTGCATCAACGTTTATCGAGCTGGATCGCGGCACCGAGCGCCCAGCCGAGCAGCTCGCGGCAAAGATCGCGCGCTACACGAGGCTGCGCTACTACACCCCAACCTCGGCCGACTCGCCAGCCGAGCCGCTGTGGCGCCGCTATTACCGATCGTGGCCGCACCTGCTCATCGTCCTCGCCGACCAATCCGAGAGGCGTATGCGGCAGCGCATACAGCGCACCCTCGCGCTGTACGAATCCGCTCCCGGCACAGACCACCGAATTGCCATCCCAGTTTCCTTTGTGGGACTGGACGATCTTCTAACCAGTGGACCATTTGCTCACATCTGTGTTAATGCCGACCAGCCCGACCGGCTGGTGAATTGGCTAGGGGAAGCCTCCGACGAACTAACGAAAGATAGACATGACACTGCCACTTAACACACGCCGCCGATGGGAAATTAGAAATGGAGACTGCCTAGCGGTAATCCCCAGGCTTGACCCTTCCACGATCGACGCGGTTATCACCGATCCACCTTACGGAATCCAAATTGAGAACTTGCGGTGGGATTCGCCTCGTCGGCTCGATCCCGCACCACCAGCAACATGCCGTCGCTCACGGACAAGCCCATCGGTGGCATTTCAACGATTCTGCACGGAGTGGGCGCGTCAGTGCCTACGGGTTCTTAAGCCGGGTGCTCACATCGCGGCGTTCTCGTCCACCCGGACTGTGCATCTTCTCGCGTGCGGCCTGGAAGATGCGGGGTTTGAGCTTCGCGACCTACTCGTTTGGCTATACGGCAACGGCTACCCCAGCGCACGACCCCTCGATGGCGGGCTAGCCACCGGCCTGCGACCGGCCATCGAGCCCATTCTGATCGCGCGCAAGCCACTCGAAGGCAAACTGGAATCGAATATCGCCACCTGGGGCACAGGTGCGCTCAATATCGACGCCGCCCGCATTGCGAACTGTGATCGGTCCTGCACAGAGCAAGGAAGATCACACCGCCACCGACGGCCCGCCAACCTCGCCTTGTCACATGGCCCACGATGCACCGCGACGCGATGCGAGCGCGATTGCCCAGTGGAGCGGCTTGGAGCGCGTCAACGATTCTTCTACTGCGCCAAGCCCACACGTAGCGAGCGCGAGACCGGATGCGAGCGCCTGCCGCGCAGCGCAATCCAGACCTATCAACCCTACAAGCGGCGCCGTCAGCTCGTAGCGAACACGCACCCAACGGTGAAGCCCCTCGACCTTATGCGCTGGCTCACGCGGCTACTCACCCCCCCACCACCCGAGGCAGGAGCGAAGGTATATCGGCCGATCGTGCTCGACCCATTCGCCGGCAGTGGCAGCACCGGCGCGGCAGCCGTGCTGGAGGGCGCTCGCTTCCTTGGCATCGAGCGCGAAGCCGCGTACCTCCCGATCGCGCGAGCCCGTATCGCCTATTGGGCGAGGCTGAAAGGAGCAGACAATGAGCAAAAGGCAAGCAACCACGCGGAATAAGAGCCCGCGAGGCCGGACCCGCTACGCCCTGCCCGCCCGTCGGTCGCTTCCAACGCTGGATCGAGATACCGTGTCGGTATCTAACCAAAGCGGCCGGGCAGCGTTGGAGCGCCCCCGGCCCGACACAGGAGGTACTAGCTCCCATGCCCCACAAACCTACCGCGACAGCCGCGACCTCGACAACTTCGCCAACTGGTTTGCTGACTGGTGGCTTCGACGCGGACGATACAGCCGCAGCCGTGGCGGCGATCGTGGCTAAGCGAGGCGCCGCCTATGTGCGGGAGTCAAGCGAGGAGCAGGGCGAAGGATTCTCTCCGGGCGCTCAGCGCCAGAAGATTTTCGAGTGGGCCGAGAGTGCCGGGATAGAAATAGTCGCTGAGTATTGCGACCTTCACTCCGCTTGGCGCAAATCAGAGGCGCGACCGGAGTTTCAGCGTCTCATGGGGGACGCGGCCGACGGCAAGTTCGATGTTGTGCTCGTTTTTCACACGTCGCGCTTCGCCCGCAATCAGGCCGAGGCACGCCGCTACAAGCAGCTCCTCCGGGAGCGCATGGATATCCAAGTTATCTCGGTGACCCAGCCGCTCGGCGACGACCCAAGCGAGCCGTCATCCTTCCTCGCAGAGTCAATCAACGAGATGTTTGACGAGTATTACAGCGTCTCGCTGTCGTTCTGGACACGGAGCGGACTTCACGAGAAGGCCCGGCAAGGTCACTTGGTGGGCCTTCTGCCGTGGGGCTACATACGCGACGCTGCGACCAAACTCGCGGTGCCCGACCCGAAGCGTGCGCCGCTAGTGCTCGGCATTTTCGCGCGCTACGACACCGGGCAAGAGTCTGACCGCTCGCTCGCGGCATGGCTCAACGCCAAAGGCGCACGCACCCGCAACGACCGAGAGTTCTGCGGGGACACCGTTAGGGACATGCTCCGCAACGCTGCCTATTGCGGCTACGTCTCCGGGATGCGGGATATCTCCAAGTCGATCAAGGGGCTTCACGAGCCGATCGTGCCCGAGGAGCTATTCGACAGCGTGCAGCGCCTCCGCTCGTACCGGGCAGCCGTCAAGCAGCCGAGCCCGCCATCGGATGAGTACCTACTACGCAAGATGCTCCGCTGCCAGAGCTGCGGAGCCCGGATGCAAGGCACGCGCGGATCGCGCCCGCCCGTCCGGCGCTACATGTGCTCGTCCCGCCGCCACGGGGCAGGATGCACCGAGCCAATAACCAAGGCCGAGCCGCTAGAGAATCAGCTCGTGGAGTGGCTGCGAGCATTCCAACCCGACGTAGCGCTCCGACAGCAGGTGCTCAACGCGATCGCCGCGCACGCCAACGAGCAAAACGACGGGCCGGACCGTCGCGCGGAGCTAGCCGAGCAGCTTCGCCGGATGCAAGACCTCTACGTGATGGGCGACCTCACGAAAGCCAGATACCTCATGCGCCGGCAAGCCATACAGGACGAGCTAGAGCGCCTAGCACCCCCAGCCGACCCGCAACTCACTGAAGCCGAGGAAGTCCTCGCCAACTTCGGGAGCTTTTGGGACCGCGAGCAGGCACCGGCCGAGCGCCACCGCCTGCTCAGCTCTCTCTTCGAGCACGTCTGGCAGGACAAAGGACGGATCGTATTCGTCAAACCACGATCCGCCTTCGTCCCCTACTTTCAAGCACTCATCGCCGAAACCATTGAATCGCAATCAGGATTAGACGGTGTAGGGAGCGGGAGCGACGGGGGTTGAACCCGCGATTGTCACCCCGTGGATTGAGATTCGACTGTAGGGCTCCCGGCTAGCTGGAGAATAGAGCGGGACGCGGCTAGCCGTGTTTGGAGCCTTGGCCTATTTCGGAGCGGGCTATTGCCCGGATGGGCGCCGCGCAGCTTCGACCTGTTTGATGCTTGCCGCAAGCGCGGCCACCGCCGGCTCGACGGCAGCGTCGGTGAGGTTGGCGTAACCGACGACGACCGCTGGGGCCTCGGTGCCGAGGCCCTCCAAGGCGATGCCCCGCGAGCGTGCGGCATTGAGTACAGCCTGCTCACTGAGACCGTCTGGGAGGTGCAGCACGACGTAAAGACCGGCGGCGGCGCCGTGGACGGTAACCTCGGGGAGCTTGGCGGTGATTGCGGCCAGCAGTTCGTCACGCTGGCGGTGGTAGCGGCGGCGCTGGCGGCGCAAATGACGGTCGAGTTCACCGCGCTCGATCAGATCAGCCAGCGCGAGCTGTCCGAGCGGCGCCGGCACTCCCCCACGCACTCGCTGACTGTCGGCGATTGGTTGCACGAGGTGTCGTGGGAGGGCCAGCCAGCCGAGGCGAACCGCTGGAGCCAGGGTCTTGCTCGCCGAGCCGCCGTACACGACGCGCTCAGGCGCGAGACCCTGTAGCGAGCCGATCGGCTGGCGGTCGTAGCGGTACTCGGCGTCGTAGTCATCCTCCACGATCAGCGCATCTCGCTGTTGCGCCCACGCGAGCAGCGCCGCCCGACGAGACGGGGAGAGAACCGCGCCGGTGGGGTACTGGTGGGCGGGTGCGATGGCTACCGCGTCGACATCCTCATGCTCCAAACGCTCGGCGATCAACCCATCCCCGTCAACCGGGAGCGCCACGACCTCCAGACCAGCGGCGCTTGCGGTCTCGCCTATTCCTCGCCAGCCTGGGTCCTCGGCGGCGATACGTCGAGCGCCGTTTGCGGCGAGAGCGGTCCACAAGAGGTCGATGCCCTGACGCAAACCGTTTGTCACCACGATCTGCTCGGGGTCGGCGCGTACGCCGCGGACTCGCCCGAGATAGGCGGCGAGCGTGATCCGCAGCTCAGGGACGCCAGCCGGATCTGGGTAGGCAAGGCGCTCATCCGGCACAGTGCGAAGCACCCGTGTCAAAGCAGAGGACCACGCCGTCCGGGGAAAGCGGCTCAGCGCCGGGCGGAACGGGCTCATGTCGTGGCGAACCAGCGGCGTTGGCGTGGCACCAGTCAGCGGTGCACGGTTCGGCGCGACCGTCGCGGCGACCGTCGTTCCCCCGCCGCGACGGGTGTGCAGGTAGCCTTCGGCCGCCAGCTGAGCGTATGCGTCCACGACCACGCCACGCGACACACCGAGTTCAGCGCAAAGCGAGCGTGTGGGGGGAAGCCTCGTGCCCGAAAGGAGACGTCCACTGTGTATGGAATCGCGCAGCGCGTCCTCCAGGCGGGCTCGCAGCGACCGCCCGGCTGCGTTAGCAAGATCGAGATGGAGGGTCATTGGCCTTAGATTTCGATATCGACTTGGCCCTGTTTGGCGGACCAACTCTGAAGTAGCGTATCGAGCGTGCCGTCTGACTTCTCCACTCGAACGCGAGCCCATCTTGTGTTTGCCGCATGTGCTGGACAGGCTGGATGTGGAACGGGATGAGTGCGCCTGTTGAGCTTCCGCTCGGCGAGAAGTTGGACTGGAAGCCGGTCCAACGACCGACATCCACGTCGCTGGGCGGCTCTCACGTCATGGTTCGTCCGGTCGACGCCAAGAACGACGCCGCGCCACTGTTCTCCGTCTCCCACCCGCCCGACGGCGACCCGGGGATCTGGACATATCTGCCTGACGGCCCCTACGAAAGCTCGGATCACCTGCGCCAGACGTTGACATGGGCCGAGACATCTGAGGACCGGCTCTATTTCACACTCGTACGTCTCGCCGACGAGCGGCCCCTCGGCCTCGCCTCCTACCTGCGTATCACCCCGGAGTTCGGAGCCATTGAGATCGGCCACATCTGGTTCGGCATGCCCTTGCAGCGCACGACAGCCGCCACCGAGGCGATCTACCTGCTGATGCGCCACGCATTCGACGACCTGGGTTATCGCCGTCTTGAGTGGAAGTGCAATGCGCTCAACGCCGCCTCTCGACGAGCCGCGGAGCGCTTCGGCTTCACCTTCGAGGGCGTTTTCCGCAAGCACCAAGTAGTCAAGGGCCGCAACCGCGACACCGCCTGGTACGCCATCACCGACGACGACTGGCCAGCGATCCAGCGCGGGTTTGATGCGTGGTTTGCTCCCGAAAATATGGACGACGAGGGCCGCCAGAGGCGGCCGCTCGGAAACCTGATCGAGGAAGCGCGTCGCTAATTCAGGACATGATGCCGCGATGTTCGACCTGGACGCCTACTTGGAGCGGATTGGCCTGCACGGGGGCCCGAGCATCGCGCAGGTGCATAGGGCGCACTTGACCTCGATCCCGTTTGAGAACCTCGACCCGCACCAGGGTCTGCCGGTGTCGCTGGAGGTAGAGGATCTTAAGCGCAAGCTCGTGACCGAACGCCGTGGCGGCTATTGCTTCGAGCAGAACCTGCTGCTGAAGGCATCCCTCGAAGCGCTCGGCGCGGAGGTGGACATGTTCCTGGCACGCATGCGCCTGGGCGCGAAGCCGGGCGTGGTGCGGCCCCGCAGTCACCTTTTCCTGCGCGTCAGGGAGAACGGTGCAAGTTGGCACGCCGACGTGGGGTTCCCTCGAGGCATGCTCGAGCCGATCCCATTCGGGCCCGGCTCGACGTATGAGCAGTCGGGCTGGAGCTTTCGCGTCATCGATGAAGGCCCCGAGCTCGTGCTCCAGAAGCTGGCGGGGGACGAATGGGCCGATGTTTACGGCTTTCTCCCGCAGCCGGTTCCGTTCATTGACGTCGAGACCAGCAATTGGTGGACCTCCACGCATCCAAGCTCGCCGTTCGTCACCGGCCTGATTGTGGGCATTCGCGGCGATGACGGCTCGGGCACGTTGCTGTACGACTGGAGTGAGCTATCCGTCAGCGAGGAGACGCCCGCGGGCATGAGCGTGGCGCGGATCGAGCGAGAGGCCATACCGGAGCTGCTTGCCACGCGCTTCTCGCTCCCGGGCTTTATGCTCGGCGCCGACGGGCGCGTCGTTCGTACCGACGACGATGCTCCCCGATCGTCAAGACGGGGCGCTCCGTCCCGGCGCTACCGCAAAGGGACGAGAAGCGAGTCATAGCCTCGCTGATACGCCATCTCGAACTGACTGGGCAGCGCACGAAAGGCCACAAATCGGAGCGGGGAATTGAAACCAAGGCTGTAGCGTTGCGTAACCTGAGCAACCTGGCGACACGCCAGATCACCTGCCATCATAGAGGCATGACCGAGCAGGCTCACGTTCAGCTCAGCGGCGATATCAGTGGCCGCTATGTCGTCACCGAGCGACGCCCCGGGGGCGAGTTGACGCTCGCGCCTGCCACCTCTTGGTCGGCCATCATGGAGCGCTCGGGCGGCCGAGAGCTAACTCCGGAGGAGTCTGTGGAGTTCCGAAACGAGTACGCCTCGCTCATGCTCCCGCCTGACGGCGAGCCGTAGGAAGTGGCCGACTCAGCGGCGCGCGGGTTCCCCGCACATTTCGATCCTGACGGATGGGAGGAAGACCTCGCGCGAACGACGACGGCTGGGCGTGAGGCCGCCGAGGCTGCCCGGCGAACCTACGAACAAGATGGGATTCCCTTCGACCATCTGCGCAGAGTCGAGGGCGAAGGACGTGACGGCACCGTGCTACCGGACTGCACGAAGGTCTACCTGCCTCAACCCGGCGGGGCACTTCGGCATGGTGTTCAGGGCCATCAAGATCGACGGACGCCTACATATGGCCTATCTCGCCTTCGGGGTGCGTCACCTACCAAAGGATTCGCGTCGTCCGACCGTCTACCAGCTCGCGCATCAGCACATCCACGGCCAGCCTCCGTCGCGTTCGCCGTCTTGGCTGGCGACTACGGCGCGCCGTTCAACTCCGCTACCGCCTGCGCCCTTGCACCGCCTCCGCCCGCCCAAGCACCTCCGAGGCCGGGCACCCAAGCGCCCCGGCGATCTTGACGATGTTGGCCAGCGACACGTTCCGCACGCCGCGCTCGACCCCGCTGTAGTAGCCGCGATTGAGGCCTGCCTCCAGCGCGACGGCTTCCTGGGACATGCCGCGCTCGGTGCGCAGTTCGCGTAGGGCGTCGCCGAACGCTGCGTGGATGGGGGAGATGGCGGGCAAGCCGCAAGGCTGGCGTCTTGACTGCTATGAGTCGCGCAACATACAAAGTTGGCCCCGCGCAGATTGTGGTCTGCCGGGGGCCGCGACATCAGGAGGTGAGTCCTGATGCAAGAACAGCCTAACCCAGCGATGGAGGCGAACAACATGCACGACTGGGGCGTGATGATCCGAATCCTCGACCCCGACGATCAGCGGTCGTGGTCTGTCGAGGAGATGGTCCGCGACCGCACAGACAGTTACGTCAGTCGCGAGGACACGACCGACGCGATCAGACGGCTACATGGGGTCGGCTTGATCCATCGCACCGCAGACGACCTCGTGTTCCCTACGCGGGCGGCACTCCATTACGACCAGATAGTCGCCTGAGCGGGCGCCCACTCTGCCCACCTAACACTCGCTGACCTGCTTCCGGGCCTGGCGGTGCTTAAGGGATGTGGAACAAACCGATCAGAGCACGAGAAGGCGTGCTCAGGGCTGTTGCGGGCGTTGCCGTTCGGTCGTTTGCGATCGGCAAGGCCCTGGCAACCCGATCCGGCCTGTCCATGCGGTTTCCGGGCGGTCGGCCCGAGCCCGACTCTTATCTCTGCCCTATCCGGTGACTCTATGAGCGAGACGCCTCCTTTGAATCCTTGTCTTCCAGTGGACCGGCGTCGGGTCGTGCGGCATCGTCGTTCGTCTGTCGATCCCGGCGGCGCGGCACTTGCCGGGCTCGACCGTCGCGTGCTGGAGGTGCTGTGCGAGCACCGCGTGATGACCCAAAATCAGCTTGCCCGCCTGTTCACCGATGTCCCAGAGCGCACCCTGCGCTACCGCACCAGGCGCCTGCGCGACCTCGGCTACGCGGGCCACACCCGGCCCTACCGCGAACGCGGCTCAGCGCCCAACCATCACTGGCCCACCCGGCGAGCCGACGCTCTCATCAGCGGCGCCCCATCGCCGCGCGGCGGCGAGCGCAAACAACCCAACCCTGTCTTCCTCACGCACGCCGCGTTGCTCAGCGAGCTGTACGTAACGCTCGTGACTCAAGGACGGCTCGATCGTCGCAGTCAAGCCACAAGCAGCCTTCGCGAAGTACTTCGTCGCGGCCAATGAGGCCCGCGCCAAACACCCCAAAGCAGACCGGAAAAGCGGGGTGACAAAAGCGGGAGCGACGGGGGTCTGGTCCGGAGCCCGCCCCCGGACGAATACGAGATCGAGATTTGGACGTAGCAGTTGGCTCGGGCGGTGCGCTCCGACAGCAACGCCAGGATGTCCTCACGCTCGACTTGACCGGCGGCGATCCCTTCGACCATCGGAACGTCGATATCGGGTTGAGCGCCACGGAGCGGCGAGCCGTTGGCCTGCAAGAAGAGACCCGTGAGGAAAAATGCGGCCCGCTTATTGCCGTCCGGCAGCGGATGATTCCGTGCGAGGTGTTCCACTAGCGTCGCAGCCTTCTCCAGGATCGTCGGGTAGGCCCTCGACATCACCGAACCCGGCCTGCGCCGCACAGGCGCGCCTTTGCCAGTGACCGGACCGGACAGCGGCGAGCCCGAGGTGCTGCGCCCGCTCCTGCTTGGTGGCCTTGCGGGGCGCCAGTCGCTGCTCGCGTGCCCGGGTCGCGGTCATCAGGCGCGCCTCCTCCCGCCGCGAAAGATCTCGGCTGTGCCGATCGCGCCCACCACAGGGAGCTTACGCCGGCACGGTCTGCCGTCAGGCATCCGCCCTCCGGCACAGGCAGTTGCTCACCGGCGCGACATCTTCTCTATGCGACCGCTGAGGGCTCCGTGCTGAAGCGGACTAAGGCAGGCTCGTGACTCGACCGTTGCGCGAGGAGAAGGTCCTGCGATAAGACCTTCTCCCTCGCGCTCCAACCCGCAGGATCAGCGCGCTGGATCGTCGCGGACCCAGCTTACGAATAACGCCGTGCGCTTACCCACCCGTCGCGTGACTTGAATCCATTTGCCGGCAGCGCTACCTTATTCCAAGCCTGCGTACGTTATTTCACCATCGGGGCCCACATTAACTAACCACTGTTTACCATATCCATAACAGAACCATTCTCCTTCTCCTAGTTTCTGTTTGCCAGAGTATGCACAGTGTTCTACGTCTCCGACATGCCAGTGAGCTTCGGCGTAGGTGTTTGAGATTGCCCCTGCTTCACTTTGGCTTACAGCGAACGCGGCAGGTGCCATGACTGCACAAACGGCCACGGCAAGCACGCCAACGATAATGCAGATCCTTCTCATGATAACCCTTCCTTAGATTGATCTTATTTTCTGAACTATTCGATCCTATAGACTACCAGTGGCACCAACCAGCGTCTAGTGTTGATGGTTAATTCTTTAATGATTTAGAATTGTCTAAACCGTAGGCTGCCATCCTGCGCGGCGATGATTCCGGTCCGCTCGGCTGGCGCCGCGAGAAGCCCACACCCGCCCCGGCGTCGGCCACGCTCGCGAGACCTGCTGACCGCCGAGGTGCTGGCTTCGCCCTGCTACTTCACGAGCGTGGAGGAGGCGCGATCGAGACGCCAAAAGGCGGTCTGAATAGGGGGTGATGTAAGCGGGAGCGACGGGGGTTCGGTCCGACCTTTGCCCCCGGATGGCGTAGAGATTGAGGTATGGGCCAATCCGCCAGCTCATTGAGGCGCAAGCGCGGACAGAGCCTTGCTTCGCCCATCGGCGCCCGGCCTATCTGAGGACATGGATCGGCCACGCGAGTGCAATCTCGTCTTCGCCTCAGGAGGTGCACAGCGCCTCAACTGGGGCGTAACCAGCGGGCACGGCGGGGTCAGGGCACATCCCCGACGAGACGGTCTGCGAGGACGAGGCCGTTCAGCTGCAGCCAGTGGCGTTCGCAATCGTCCCACGACATCTGTGCATGGCGTGCGGAAGTCCGAGCATCAGGAGCACATCTACGCCATCCTTGATGCGGGCATTGACGTCTCTGACGACGTCACTCCTGATCGTTTTCTGATCGGCTTCGTAGAAGCGGACATCGGCCACAGACAGGTTGGGGGCGGGATCGAGGTCCCGCACGTGCAGGCGGAGTTTTCCCCATCCGCCGACGATCAATGTGGGCGGCTCATAGGCTCGCACCACGGCCAGGGAGCGTTCGCCTGATCCGGCCTCGATGGCGTAGCCGCCTCTCACATTCTCGAGCGCGGGGCCGAAGGCCGTCTGGATGTCGGCGTCGCGCACCTGATCAAGCAGGTCTAGGAACTCCTGATCATCGAGATCCCTGACGTATTCGACATTGGCGGTCTGGAAGACATGGTCCTCGCTCTCGGGCGGCGAGGGCGCCGCAGTGACAGGCCCGATATCGACTAGCGCGCCCATGACGATCGGTCCCAGCTCCTCGCGCAGGAGAACTCTCGTGATCAGATCTGTCGGCGGGGTGGTAGGCCGAACATGTCGGTGGCTCTCGGGGTTGATGCCAGCAATGCAGATCCGAGGCACGCCCATACGGGGTGATGTGGTTGAAGACGAGCTGCATCGACTCACAGGTGGACGGCGTGAACGTCCGGCCAGCGGGTGGCGAGGTAGTCGCAGACTAGGCGCCGGTGGCAATGCTCGGGGCCCGCCTCGCTGCACAGCAGCGCGGTCGGCGTGTCAAAGTCCGAGCGGGTGAGGGCATCCTCGATATGGCGCTCGGTCATCAGCTTGAGGAACTGCGTTTCGTAGACGACCCAGTCGCCTTTCTGCTTCTTGTAGGAGTCCAGAAGCCGCTGAGTCGGCGCAAGCCGCGGGTCGTGCTCGTAGGTTGCGCCGACAAGCTCGTGCAGGAAGTACGGCAGATCCTTGGACTTCGCAAACCCGGCGAGTTGCGAGGAGTTGTTGAGGCGGACGTCAAGCAGTCGCCCCACGCAGGCAGTGGCTAGGCGGCCGAAGAAGTGCTCAGCTGTCGTCTGCGTGAAACCGATTGTGTAGATCTCCACGCATCGACCTCCTCTGCGAGCAGTGAACACTGCGCACTCTCTGATTGGAGCTTCACGGTGTCCTCGACCAGCACGGCGCCGTCGGGCATGATGTGGCGCAGATGCACCCCGTGCTCGGCTAGAACCTTGCCGACGAGCAGGCGACGGTGGCAGTGCTCGGGATTTGCCTCGCTGCACATCAGCGCCAAACGGTGCTGCCGAGAGCCCCTCATAAGGGCATGGATCGCGTCGGTAAATGGCTGCTGCTGCGACATCGCCCAATAGAGGGCGTGGCCGTCCCGGTCGTAGTGCTCCTCGCGCTCCGGGCGCCCGCCGAGCTGCACACCAAGGTAGACGTAATCGATCCCGAGTGTTGGAATCGAGGTCTGCAGTTCCTCGCGCCCATACTGCGGCGCATAGCGTGAGTATGGGTAGGACCGAACGTCGATGAGATACTCGACCTGCTCGCCCATGAGCAACTGAGCGAAGCGGTCGAACCGGTGGTTTGAATGGCCCACGGTCCAGATGGCAAGCGCCGACTGAGACATCTTGTAGGTCATGGTAGGTCCCGCACGGGACGGGAGAGTATCGGCGTGCCGAGAGCTTCCCGCGCCCAGGCTGATTCGAGCGAGGCGCAGGCGCGCCGTGCGCCGTTGAGCCCCGGACCGGATGGCCTTGTGCTGCCTCGGCGACTTCAACAGCGAGCGCCAGCGGCGAGGTTTGTTGACGCGGGCACGGGGCAGCCGATCGCACAGCGCGCGCCAGCCGGCAGGTCCCCTGCGTTACACCAGCCGGGCTCGCCTAGGCCGAACGGGAAGACGGTGATGCGCCGTGCGTGGTTGGGTTGCTCGGACTGGGTGAGCAGCGCACACCGACCGTACGCTCACGGCGTGGTTGAACGTAAGCGGACAGCGCACCGCCCGTGACCGTGCGTTCGGAATCGACACCGTGCGCGAGATGCTCTGCAACGCCGCCTACGCGGGCTACGTCTCCGGGCGCCGCGATAGGAGCAAGGCCATCAAGGGCCTGCACGAGCCAATCGTGGACGAGACCCTGTACGACCGGGTGCAACTGATGCGCCGCCAACGCGCCCGCACACTGAACCCCGGCCGCCCCTCGCCCAACTACCTGCTGCGCGGGCTCGCGCGCTGCAGGCGCTGCAACGCGCGCATGCAGGGCAGCACAGGTGGACGCGCCAACAAGCCGCGCTACTACTGCGCCAGCCGCCGCGCCAACCACTCCTGCGACCAGCCGATCATCCCCGCGGAGCAGGTCGAGCAGCAGCTCGCCACGTTCCTCACAGGCTTCGCCCCCAACCACGCGATCCGCAAGGAGATCCTCACCCGCCTGTCCACCAACACACCGGAGAGCAGAGACACCGCCGCGCGTCGCGCCGCGCTTGAACAGCGCCTCACCCGCGGCCACGACCTGTACGAGCTGGGCGACCTCGACCGCCCCGAGTACATCGCCCGCCGCGACGCGATCCACGCCGAGCTTGACGCGCTCGCGCCTGAGCCAACCGCGAACCTCGACCAAGCCTCCAAGGTGCTCGAGGACTTCGCCGTGTTCTGGTCCACCGAGACCGACCCCAACGCCAAGCGCCAGTTCCTCGGCCTCATCTTCGGCTGCGTGTGGCTCGACCAAGACCGCGTGGTGGCGGTCCAACCCAAGCCATCGTTCCTGGCGTTCTTCCAGCAACAGCGCCGCGAATCGGCGGGGGGAAATGACGGGAGCGACGGGACTCGAACCCGCGACCTCTGCCGTGACAGGGCAGCGCTCTAACCAACTGAGCTACGCCCCCGTGCCGATGCACGGGTACCGCAATGTGCGTAGCGGAGAGTATCGCAGGGTCAGTGGGAGCGCGGACCGAGCGCCAACTCATCACGGGGGTGCGCCCTGCTCGGGGCGAACCCCAGCGCACACAGATTCTCGGACACACATTCTCGGACACACACACACGCACGCGCGCGCAGGCGTCGCGCGGGAATGGCCCTTCCGACAAACACCACACCGCCCAGCCCAAGTTGGCCAGCCAGCCAAACCGCCCGCGGGTCCTCTACCCTTACGACATGCCCATCCTCGAGCCACCCCCGCTGCGCCACGAAAACCCGTTCAGGATCCTGGTGCAGGACATAGCGGACGAGCGTGGCGCCACGGTCCCCTACCCGCCCGGGGACAAGGGCTTCTCGATCGCGCGCACGAAGAAGTTCATCGAAGAGCCGCTGCCGCTGCTGCTCGACGGGTATGAGCGGTACGGGCCGATCTTCACGCTGAGGATCCTGCACAGCAACGTGGTGTTCATGCTGGGACCGGCCGCGAACCACTACATCACGGTGTCGCACGCACAGAACTTCCTGTGGAGGGAATCGCACTTCAGGGACCTGATCGGGGTGCTCGGCGACGGGCTGCTCACCACTGACGATCCGTACCACCGGCGTGCACGCCAGATCATGCTGCCGGCATTCCATCGCGAGCGGATCGCGGCGTCGATCGACGTAATGGTGGGAGAGACCGAACAGGCGTTGGAGCAGTGGAAGCCCGGCGCCCAGATCGACCTGTATGGGTGGACGCGGCGGCTGGCCACACGGATCGCGATGCGGGCGCTGTTCGGGATCGAGCCGGACGGGCCCGCGGCCCGCGAGATCGACGCGGCCGCGATGTTCGAGCAGGCGCTCGGCTTCTTCTCCTCCGGGTATCAGTTCCGCTTCATCCGCACACCGGGCTCCCCGTGGGCGCGACTGCAGGACGCGACGCGCAAGCTCAACCGGATGTTGTACAGCGAGATCAAAGGCCGCCGCGCGAGCGGAGAGCGAGGCGAGGACGTGCTCAGTCTGATGCTCGACGCGCAGGACGAGAATGGCGAGCAGTTGACCGACGGGCAGATCCGCGACGAGATGATGACGTTGCTGTTCGCCGGCCATGACACCACCACCTCGACAGTGTCGTTCATGTTCTACGAGCTCGCGCGGGCACCCCACCTGGCGGAGCGTGTTCTTGCAGAGCAAGAGGCGGTGCTCCACGACGGCGCACCCAACGCGGCCCAGCTGATGAGCGGCGAGCTGGCAGAGCTCGAGATGGTGCTGGAGGAGACATTGCGCAAGTACCCACCGGCGTGGATCGGGCCACGCAAGTCGGTCGAGCCGTTCGAGTTCGAAGGCCATACGGTGCCGGGCAACGCATATGTGAACTACAGCTCGTGGGCCTCTCACAACCTGCCCGACGTGTTCCCCGAGCCGGAGGCGTTTCGTCCCGAGCGGTTCGCCCCCGAGGCGAAGGGAGCGATCCCGAAGGGTGCGTACATCCCCTTTGGCGGCGGGTCGCGCACGTGCATCGGGATGCGCTTCGGCCAGCTTGAGGTGCGTACGATCGCCACGCTGATCGCAAGGAGGTTCACGCTTGAGCTACCGAGCGAGTACACCCTGACGTTCCGCCAGATGCCGACGATCAGCCCGCGCGAAGGGCTGCCGATGACCGTGCGCGAGCGCACACGCGGACACTCACTGGAGAGTGGCGGCGAGGGACAGCCCGTAGGCCAGCGGTTGGCTGCGGAGCACACGTACACCCACTGAGCGGACCTTCAGGTGGGGGTCGGAGAAGAGCGTGACGGTGGCGAGGCTCGCCAGCGGGAAGCCCTGCGGTTCGGCCACGAGGCGCCCTTCGAGTGGCTTGACGAGCACGGTGATGGATGCCTGCACACCAAACAGACCGCCGGAGGCGCGCGCTTGTACATCGCCGCCACCGCTCGCGATCGGTTCGATGCGAAAGCCGGTGGGGAGCGCTTCGTCGAGCTGTTGCTGAGTGAGCGTGGCGCTCGCATTGATCGCCGAGCCGTGCTTTTCCGTGCGCAGGTCGCTCACGGTGAGTCCACGTGCAAGGCTTGGTACGCCGGTCAGCGTGGCGGTGTCGGCGCTGAAGGTCATGGCGCCGACCGTGTGCGCTTCCCACAACAGCGAGGCGACCTTGCTGGCAGGTACCGAGAGCGCACCGGCGGTGACGCTCACCGAGTCGGCTTTCCCCCACAAGAGCTCGAAGGCGGGGAGGGCGCTTACGGAGACGGTCTTGACGGTGCCATAGCGCGCCACGCGAGCGCTCACGCGTTTGGCGGCGAGCGTCGGGAGAAACACCTGGGCGAGTACGACGGCCAGCGCCAGGGGTCCCCCGATGCCCAGAGCCACACGACTCGCACGCTGCGTCCTCACCCCAACAGACATGCCCACAGCTTGGCAGGCCGAGAGTGTCTAACGTTAAGCGTCCCCCGGGCGCGTAGCTCAGCTGGCCAGAGCACCTCGTTTACACCGAGGGGGTCGCCCGTTCGAGTCGGGCCGCGCCCATCCTCCATGACCGACACAACGATCCGCACAGTCCTCACCCGCCCATGACCGACGCACCAATCCGCATCGTCCTGGCCAGTCGCCGATGAATGACAATCCCATTCGCATAGCCGTGATCGGCTCGGGCCCCGCCGGGTTCTACACGGCCGGGCACCTGCTCAAGCAGTCCGGGGAGGGGAAGCAATCGCTCGAGGTCGACATGATCGAGCGGTTGCCCACCCCGTGGGGGCTGGTGCGCTCGGGCGTGGCGCCGGACCACCCGAAGATCAAGTCGGTGACGAGGATCTATGAGAAGACGGCCGCGCATCCGCGCTTCAAGTTCTTCGGGAACGTGGAGTTGGGACGCGACGTGACGCACGACGAGCTCGCCGAGCACTACCACGCGATCGTGTACGCGACCGGCTCACCGGCGGACCGGCCGCTGGGGATCCCCGGCGAGGAGCTGGAGGGCAGCCATCCGGCGACCGACTTCGTGGGCTGGTACAACGGCCATCCTGACTACTGCGACCACGACTTCGACCTGACGGCGAGAAGAGCGGTGGTGATCGGCAACGGCAACGTGGCGCTCGACGTGGCACGCATGTTGACGCTGACGCACGACGAGCTGGCGGTGACCGACATCGCCGATCACGCGCTCGAGCTGCTTGACGCGAGCAACGTGAGCGAGATCGTCGTGGTGGGCCGCCGCGGCCCGGCCCAGGCTGCGTTCACGAATCCGGAGCTGCTGGAGTTGGGGGAGCTAGAGGACGCCGACGTGATCGTGGACGCAGAGGAGCTCGAGCGCGCGCTGGCGGTGAGCGATCCCAACATGAATCCCACCTCGGAGCGCAATGTGTCTGTCTTGCGGGAGTACGCGCAGCGAACCGGGGAGGGCAAGAGCAAGCGGGTGGTCCTGCGCTTCCTGCTCTCACCGATCGAGTTGATTGGGGATGGGGATGGCGTTCGAGCCGTCGTCCTCGCGCGCAATGCACTTCAGGCCGGCAAGGACGGGGGGCTGCGTGCCGAGCCCACCGGTGAGACGGAGAGCATCGAGGCGGGGTTGGTGATGAGAGCGATCGGGTATCGCGGCAAGCCGCTGCCGGGCGTGCCGTTTGACGAGCGCAGCGCGACGATCCCCAATGAGGGGGGACGCGTGAGGGGCCCAGAGGGAGTGCTCCCCGGCGAGTACGCCGTCGGGTGGATCAAGCGTGGGCCGTCAGGAGTGATCGGGACGAACAAGAAGGACGCCCAGCAGACGGTGGACGCGCTGTTGGAGGACCTGGCGGCGGACAAGCACTTGGAGCCCTCCGACCCCGACCCGCAAGCAATCGAGCGCCTGCTGGGAGAGCGCGTGCCGGCACTGGTGACCTACGAGGGCTGGTCGGAGATAGACCGCCACGAGCAGTCGCTTGGCGAGCCCCACGGGCGCCCGCGCGTGAAGCTGACGCGCATCGAGGAGCTGCTGCGAGTGGCAGCAGGCGAAAGCCCCGAGGCCGAACCGGTGGACACGCTCGGGCGGCGCTGAATCGCGCCCGGGCACGCACTCGGGCCCCACCTCGACAGAACCCCCGCTTCAGAACCCGACCCAGCCGCCCATCTGGCACACTGGGTTGCTCGCGCGCCGTTAGCTCATCGGGTAGAGCTCCGGACTTTTAATCCGGCGGGGCGGGTTCGAGTCCCGCACGGCGCACCATTTTGGTCTTATTGAAACCCTGGTTCCGTTTTTCGGCGCCAGGGTTTCTTTGTCGGCCCGGCTCGCGCATTTTTTAAAGACCGTGCGCTTCTTGTTCAAACCCGAGCGGGACTCAGGTTGAGCAGAGACGCAAGACGGAGCACGTCATCCGCCCATGGAGCCTGTCGCTCCAACGTGTAGCGACCGTGGACACAGTCCGAAGCAGACGCAATACTGCGTCTTATGGAGCCCCGTGGCGCATACACCGCTGAGCGAGCAGCTGCGCTTTCAGGCGTGCCGAAGTCGACCGTCCACTATTGGGCAAGGCAGGACATCCTTGTCCCGAGTGTGTCTGCGGAGCGCGTGAAGCTGTGGTCCTACGGAGACCTGATGGCGCTGCGCACCATCTACTGGCTACGGCAGACCAAGCATGACGAGAGCGGGCGCGAGGTCCCAAGGACCGCGATGAAGGCCGTCCGGCGCGCGTTGCGGGAGATCGCAGCACTCGAGCTCGACCTTTGGAGCGAGGACGAGGCTCCACTCGTTGCCGTCGACCGCTCCGGTGGCATCGTCATCCAACACGACGGGGAAGCTCAGCGGCCTGGAGGCCAGAGGATTCTCGGGACCGGCATGCTCGACCTGCTCGCACCCTTTACCTCCCGCGAGGGGCTACGTGGCCCCAACCTGAGTGCTCCGCGCCCGCGACTGCGGATCGTGCCGGGCAAGCTCGGCGGCTCTCCCCACGTTCTCCACACCCGCCTGGAGTCTCAGGCCCTGGGTGCCCTCGCCGAGAGCGGTCTCGCGCAGGCGAAGATCTATCGGCTGTACCCGGACGTCGAGCCTGCGGCAATCGAGGACGCCCTCGACTTGGAGCGTCAGCTCGCACAGAACCTGCACCCGGCGCTGGCAGCATGAGAGGGCGCGCACATGCCGCGCCTGTTCGCCCTCGATAAGAACTTCCCGCAGCCCATCGTCAGCGTCCTGTCTGACTTCCAAGCCGACGCTATGCTTGTTCCGCTTGATCGGATCGACCCGCGCATGTCAACGCTCGATGATTGGGAACTGCTGCTCGCGCTGCACCATCACGCCGACCCGTGGGACGGTCTCATCACGACTGACACCAGCATGCTCGCCCAAGGACCCGAGCTTGCGGCGCTCATACAGACGAAGCTCACACTTGTCGTGGCTGTCGCCGCCGGGCACAATCCGGTCAAGGCATCTGGGCTCCTGTTCGCATACCTCGCTGGTATCTGCCAACGCACGACCCCTGACCGGGCGCAGGTGTGGCGTCTCAACGCCGCCAACCGCCCACCCGAGGAGCCGTGGGACTTCCTCAAGCGCTTTGCCGAACACAACGACCGCTCGGCCGATGAGGTTTGGGGTGAGTTCAAGCTGTCCGCCGCTGAGTTGGCGCACGATCCACTGAGTTGAGCCTCGCCGGTCACCCGCCACCTGTGCTGCGCGTGGGCCTAACTACTACGCCCCGATCACCCCAGCAGCTTCCGCCGCAGCCGCCGATCGACGGGATGCAGCAGCATCTCCACCAGACCCTCAACCCCCGCTGGACCGTTTGGATAACGTCTAGACTGGCGCACTTGTACGATGTCGGAACCGAGGTCCCCTGAAGCTGGACTCCTGATAGCTCACTGCCGTCGCGTCGCCAGTCCGTCTTCGGCGAGAGATCGCCGTACGCGAGAAAACTGATTCGCACGAGCTACTCGCGGGCTCCGGCTCCCGAGTAGCTTGACGAAATGTGCTTTCAGCCGCTTGTTGACCGACGCGCTACGCAGACCACAAAGTCCTCACTCTGTCCGGCAGTGCGGTGCTCGAGGATCTCGAATCCGGCTATTTCCACCGTGCGAAGAAGACCCTGTTCCGTGTAGTGGGTGATGTGCCCAAGCTGGACCTCGCTGTAGCGGCGGCCGCTGATCTGAATGTCTCCGTACGAAATCACATCCGTAGTCGCGTCGGGAATCTGGCTGATGCCTTCGGTCGTCGTGACAGTCATCCGCATCTCGTCGAACTGCAGCCCCAGCACCTCTAGGGGACGAAAGTAGAACTGCCTCCAACGGAGGTCGTTCGGTTCCAGGCTGCCGCCCGCGCCGATTGCCAGCGGCACCTCCAGCACAAGCAGATCATCGTCGCTCATCATCGTCTTGAGCTTCCGCAGGAGAGCAAGCTCCAGGCTGCCGAAACTGCCACCGAGTAGCGTCACGACCGTCGATCCCGGCCGCTCCGACAAAAGGTTGCCCATCATCTCCACCTGCTCGAAGTCAGCGATGATCGCCTTGGCCTGAAGCCGCCTGCTTGCAGAGAGCGGCGCCCCATCCAGGACCCGGTTCAACGCATGCTGGATCAGCACTGGGCTGATGTCGTAGGGGTAGTACGTAACGTCTGCGCCCTGTCGCAGCCAGTCGCGGAGCAGAAGCGCATCCTTGCTCCCGTCTCCGCAGCCCAGGCTCAGATGGGCCACATCCTCGTGCGCAATCCGGCGATAGACGAGATCGAGCAGCTCCTTGCCAGAGCCGCGCCAGAACTGGAGCGACTCGTTGTGGGCGCGGTTCCTCGGGTCGGCGCAAAGCCCAAGCCAATCGTTCGCACCAGCGTCCGTCGCATAGAGAAGGCGAGCAGGGATCGGGAGCCCAGCCTGGAGATGGCGCAGGATTTCGCTCGCCAAGTCCGCCGCGTAGCGGACCGGCGCACCGAGCAAGCCCTCGACAAAGGCATCCCCGCGAGTGGTGACCGTGGATGGGCGCTTAAAGCGTTCCCGCCGAGCCCGCACAGGCGGCGGCTCGTATGCCTCCGGCTCGATCACCGAGACAAGCCGCCTCACACCCTCCTCCCAACCCTCGTACAGTGGCACGTATTGGAGATGGCCCAGCGTTTCGCCGGCTCCGATTTCCCGCTCCGGCAACACGTCCGGATCGAAGAGAACCGACAGGAACCACGAGCGATCCGTCGGGCGCATTCGCATCTCGTCGATCGCGAGCACCAGCTCCTCGTTCATGTACGACCGCTCGCGCGCCGCCGAGTTCTCCGAGAAGCATGCCACGAAGAATGCACCTTCCCGGATCGCTTCGCGGATCACCTGCTGCCAGCGAGCGCCGGGCGCGATCCTGTCTCGGTCGCGCCATACCTCGACTCCCGCCCGCTCAAGCGCCGTCGCCAGCTTGTCTACCGAGTCGGCGTCCTCCCGCACATAGGAGATGAATACATGGCGGTGCTCTCGCTCATTTCCCGACGGCATTTGCGAGAGACTACGGCAGAGACGCGCACGCTCGGCGGGGATCCGGCCCTCAGCGTCGAAGCCGTCATGTTCGACGGCAATCCTGCATCCCATGGCGAACTCGAACCCCGCGCCTCATAGCTCAGCTATCGATCAGGCCGATCACCTTCTGCCGCTGCCTCCGCCCCACAGGCTCCAACAGCAACCGCACCAAAGCCTCGGCCTGTTCTTGACCGTTTCTTTGGGACTCCACCTGCCGCATCCGCGAGGACCGTCTGTTCTTCATTCAAACCGGGGGCAAGGCTCAATGGTTAGCAAAGATGCAGACGGCGAACACCACATCTGTCTATGGAGCCCGGTCGCCGGTAGATGGCGACTGACACCGTCCGAAACAGTCGCAGCCTCCGTGTGCGCAGAGGCCTGCCTATCTCATCTATTGCGGTGCGGCAGCCGATGAGTCCCGCGTATGACTACGAACGATGTCCTGGTCCTCGTCATCCTGGCGGTAGAGCTTCTAGGAGTGCTGTTTGTGCCAAACCTGCCGGTTTGGATGACGACCAGCCGATGGACGCATCGTCAAATATCGCGTCCACGCCTCGTGGCGATGGTGGCGGTGGTGCTGATCGCCGCGCTTCTTCGAGACTTGGCGTGACAGCCTCGGGCCACACGCCCTAAAAGATCCCAAGCCGGTCGGGCGGCCAGTAGGTAACGATCGCCCGCCCGATGACCCAGCCGGTGGGGACCGGACCCCAATATCGGCTGTCATCGGATTCGCCGCGGTTGTCGCCCATCATGAACCAGTGACCGGGCGGGATCTTGATCGGAGTGGGAAAGTTGCACTCTGCGCTTTCGCCGCAGGGCGCTATGTAGGAGTCTTTCTCTGCCACGAACCGGCTGGTGCCGGCGGCCTTGCGAAAGACGTGGCCCCCCCTGACGTAGATTTCGTCTCCGGGGCCTGCCACGAGTCGCTTGATGAAGTTGACGCTCGCCTCTTGAGGCTCAGGCGACGAGCATGCGGCGCCACCTGGCGTGACTGTGTGAGGAGTCGGCCCACACACTTCCTGTTCGGCATCCTTGGGAGGATGAAACACGTAGATCCCGCCAACGTGCGGTTCGCCGAAGTCCATGGCGATGCGGTTGACCAGCACACGCTGGCCAATAGCGAGCGTCGGTTCCATCGAGCCACTGGGAATCCTGTAGGGCTTGACCACAAACGCCTGGATGAGCAGCGCCAGGCCTACCGCCACAGCGACGGCCACGACAAGCTCCACGAACGAGCTCGTGCGCGATTTCGCTTGCTCCACAGCGGGTGTCGAGCCGGTCGTGCTCATCAGCCCCTCTTTAGTGCCTCGTCGCCGAACACGGCGTCCACAGCGAAGTGGAACACCCGCCAGTCCGCCCAACGGTCCACGATGGCACGCCGACGGGCACTGGAGAGCGTGTCGACATGCAGTCCTCGCAAGGGGCTGTCACAAAACCCATCGGTCGAGCAAAGCTGTTGTAGATGACAAGTCATGAAGAGAGCGAGGACGCTCGCCTGCTGGCGGCGGCAGCCGCCGGCGACGATGCGGCGTTCGGAACGCTATATGGTCGCTACCTCCCGGTCGTCGTGCGCTGGTGCCTACACGAGACGGCCAACCGCGAAGTGGCTGCGGATCTCGCGGCGGAGGTGTTCGCTGCCGTCCTGATTTCCGCGCGACGCTACCGCCCCGACCAGGGCCCGGTGGTGGCGTGGTTGCTCGGGATCGCACGCAACAAGCTGCGCGAAAGCCGGAGACACAAGCGCGTGGAGGACCGGGCCCGCCGCCGCCTGGGTCTCGATCCCGTCCCGATCTCCGATGAAGACGTGGAGCGCGTGGAGGAGCTGGCGAGCCTCGACGGGGAGATTCTCGCGCGCGTGGCGGAACTGCCTGTCGAGCAGCGCGACGCACTGGTCAGCAGGATCGTAGAGGAGCGCCCTTATGAGGAGATCGCGGCCGAGCTGCGTTGCTCGGAGTCAGTAGTGAGAAAGCGCGTGAGCCGCGGCCTAAAGACCTTGAAGTCACAGATGGAGGAGCGATGAACGACTACTTTGACGAGCTTGAGCGAGACTTGCGAGCGGCGGTGCGCCGCGAAGCACACCTGCCGTGGTACGTGCGCCTTGCGCGTCGTGGCCAACATGTCGGCCAACGGCCCCTGCTCGTGATGCTCACCGTGCTCGTGCTCGGGGGGTCGGCCACCGCCGCTGTGCTCTCGCTGAGCAAGTCGCGGCCACTGAGCGGCTCGCTGCCAGCCGGGTTCCTCTCAGTCCACACCACCGGCAAGACCCAGTACCGGGTCAGCCTGTTCCCCTATCTGTCGGTCGGCTGGAGCGGATGGTGCTCGAGCGTCAACTTCGCCATCGACTCACGCCCGCAGGCGACGTCCTACGGCTGCGCCCCCACCGAGGTGGCCGACCCTGTGGTGCTGACAAACAATGAGTTTGGCGACCAGGGGGGCACTTATCAGTACGCAATCTTCAGCGACCGCGTCGCCGAGGTTCGCTACGCGGATGGCGTGAGGATCAAGCCGATCGGCGACCCCCGCTTGCCGAGCTGGGTGCGAGCCGCGGTCCGGGTATATACGCCGCGCGAAGCAGCCAAGGCCGGCGGCGGACGACTTTTCATCCGCTCAGAATTGCTTGAAGCCAACGGCCACCAGGTCCCTGAGCATCCCATCCTGAGCGCAAATGCCGTCGAGCACCTGCCCCTGGCAGCACTCAATCCGAGTGACCCCGCGAACCTGCCATGCGCGGTTCACGCCCGGGCGACCCCAGGACTGCTCGCACTCTCCCAGACCGTTACGACACCCGTCCCCTGGCCACGCCACGCCCCGGGAGGATTCCTGGCATGCGCGAACGCGTCCTACAAGCTGGGCGCCACCAACCTGGGCGTCGCCGTGCTGGTCAATGCCGTCGATCCTGAGCAGAGCGCCGACCTGCTTCCCGGACTCAGCCGCGACCCGTCACACCCCGGGATCTTCCTCGGCAACGAACTCGGGACCATCGGCTACCCAGCTGGCTCAGGCGTATTCAGCTCCAACCCCACCTCCAGAGCCTTCGACAGCGTCGGACCTCACAAAAGGGGCCCGCTCGAGGAGCACAACTCTCGCGACCACAACATCAGCGCCAGACGCGCCGGGCGCGGATGGCTCATCGCCGAAGGCGGCACACCCGACCAACGAGCCGCCCTGCTCAACGCGCTCCAGACAGAAGCCTGATCGCAACCGGCAAGCCACGCGGGCGTGGCCACTGCGCATGCGTGACCACTGCGCGTGCGCGGTTACTACGCGTGCGTAACCACTCTCTTGCATCCGTCAAAACGCGAACCTACCGTCGGCCCTTGGTCAACCGCTCGAGCTCCCGCCCAAACGCGGCCTCAACCTCCTGGGACATCGTCAGCTGGTAGGAGGCCAGCAGCGCCCGGGAGGACACCGGTCGCAGCCGCTCGATCGACTCGGTCACCTCCGCCCAGCGCTCCTGGGGATAGCCGGCCGCGGCGAACGGCTTCCATAGATCCTCGAGAAACAGCTTCACGTACTCGCGCGCCACCACCTTGCACTGCTCGCGTACCTTGCCGGTGACGGTCAGCGCATGGGCGAGCGGCACACCGCGGCGCACCACCTCCTCGGCAGCGTCCAGCAGCGAGGGCATCGGTGCCTCATAGCGATCTTCGCCGAGCGCAACCAGCAGACCGATCCGCTCGGCACGCGCCAGCAGTCTCGTATCGACCTGGCCCCCACCGAAGCGCGTCTCGAGCTCAGCGAGCGTGAATACCTGAGGCTGCTCTGTCTCAAACGGCGCATGCACCGCTTCTCGTAGGCTGCGTAGCTGCTCGGGCTGGCCATGGGTCTCCTCAAGCAGCCGCTGGATCGCGCGCAGATTGAAACCATCGGCCTGCATCTCTTGAATTAGCTGTAGCCGCGCGAGGTGTTCGGCGCCGTAGTAGCCCACGCGCTCGCGCACCTCGGGGGCAGGCAGCAGACCGCGCGCACGGTGCGCGCGAATGTTGCGCACAGTCATTCCGCTTTGCGCCGACAGCTGCTCGATCGTGAGCGTGCTCTCCTCCGTCATCCGGCCAGCATACCCCCAAGCGATGTGTCGTTGAACCACGTGACATCATTTGGTGTAACATTGATCCATGTCCAACGTACCTTTATCCATGATCCCCACCACTATCACCCCCACGAACACCGGTTTGCCAGGCTCTGCCGGAGCAAGCACAGTCGCGGACGCAGCCCCCACGAGCCCGGTCCTCACGCGCTCCGGATCCAGGAGCACCACTGCCAAAAAACTCTCGCAAAGACACTCGCTCCCGCCGGGCCCGCGCACACCGTTGCCCGTGCAGAGCTATCTCACCTGGAACTGCACGATCCCCTTCTTTGCCGCCAATCGGCGCAAGTACGGTCCCGTGTTCACAATTCGCTCGCTCCCCTGGGGCCGCGCGGTCGTCGTCAACGACACGGCGCTCGTCAAGCAGATCTTCACCGGCGATCCCGCCGTGTATCACGCCGGCGATGGCAACTCGATGCTCGCGCCCGTGCTCGGCGAGCGCTCGGTTCTCGTCATCGACGAGGACCCTCACCTGCAGGCACGCAAGCGGCTGCTTCCTCCTTTCCACGGAGAGTCCGTACGCCGCTACGGCGAGATCGTCGAGCGGATCGTGCGCGAGGAGATCACCCGCTGGCCACTGAACGAGCCGTTCCCGCTTCACCCCCGCATGCAGGCGATCACGCTGGAGGTGATCCTCGAGGCTGTGATCGGAGTCACCGATCCGGTACGCCTGCGCGCGCTGCGCGAGACCCTACCCGCGGCCGTCCCCACGGATCCGACGCTGATGGCTTCGTGGATCGTGCCTGGACTCGAGCGCGTCGGGCGCTGGCGGCGCTTCCGGCGCACCGTCGAGGACGCCAACCGACTGCTGCGCGAGGAGATCGCCGCCCGGCGCCTTGACCCGACGCTCGCCGAGCGCGAGGACGTGCTCTCCCAACTGGTGCGTGCCGGAGAGACCGACGACGAGGAGTTGCGCGACCAGATCATGACGTTGCTGCTCGCCGGCCACGAGACCACCACGACTGGATTGGCCTGGGCGTTCGAGCGCCTGCTGCGCAACCCCGACGCGCTCGCCTGCGCGCGTGAAGGCGAGGACGCCTACCTCGACGCGGTCGTGCAGGAGACGCTGCGCATCCGTCCAGTGATCCCCGCCGTGCTGCGTCAGCTGCAGGCACCGGTTGAGCTCGGCGGCTGGCGGTTGCCCGCTGGAGTAACGGTGATGCCGGCGATCACGCTCATGCACGCCGACCCCACGCTGTTCCCCGAACCCGAGCGCTTCCGGCCAGAGCGCTTCCTTGAGGACGGCGCGGCATCCACCTACACGTGGATCCCGTTCGGGGGAGGACGGCGGCGCTGCCTCGGGGCGGCGTTTGCGAGCTTTGAGATGCGCGTCGCGTTGCGCACGATCTTGCAGAGCACCACGCTACGCGCCGAGCGGCCCCAGGACGAGCGGGCGCGCAACCACCACATCACGCTCGTGCCCGCGCACGGCGCGAGCGTCGTCAGAGAGGCATAGACAATGACGCTCGAATACGACAGCCACACAAGCGATGCCTCCAGCGCCATGCGAGTCCGCAACCTCGCGACGCCCAGTGTGACGCCAGTCTCCGACCGCGACACACCCCGTGCCACGCCCGTCCCCGATCCGACTGTTCGCGATCGGGGCAGCCACCACCGCATCGCGATCGTCGGCTCCGGCTTTGCCGGGCTCGGCATGGCGGTCAAGCTCAAGCAGGCCGGGATCGACGACTTTGTCGTGCTGGAGCGCAGCGGCGATGTCGGCGGCACGTGGCATGTCAACACCTATCCCGGCTGCCAGTGCGACATCCCCTCGCATCTTTACTCGTTCTCGTTCGCGCCCAACCCCAACTGGTCACGCACCTACTCGTTGCAACCGGAGATTTGGGAGTACCTGCGCAGCGTCTCACGCGAGCAGGCCATCGACGCGCACATCCGCTTCAACCATGAAGTCACCGACGCGAGCTGGGACGAGCAGACCGAGCGCTGGGTGGTTCAGACCAGCGCGGGCACCCTCACCGCGGACATCCTCGTTGCCGGGCCGGGCCCCTTGAGCGCTCCGAAGCTGCCTGACATCGAAGGCATCGAGAGCTTCCAGGGAGCCATCTTTCACTCGGCCGAGTGGAACCACGAGCACTCGCTCGACGGCGAGCGCGTGGCGGTGATCGGCACCGGCGCCTCCTCGATCCAGCTCGTGCCCCATCTCCAGCGTCGCGCTGCCAAGCTGCACCTATTCCAGCGCACCGCTCCGTGGGTGGTGCCACACCGCGACCGCAAGACCTCGCGCGCCGAGCGCGCGCTGTACCGCTTCTTCCCGCCGGCGCAGAAGCTCGTGCGGGCGCTCGTCTACTGGTCGCGTGAGCTGTTCGTGTTCACGCTGATGCACCCTCACGCCAAATCGTTGCCCGAGCGCGCCGCCGCCAAGCACCTGCGCGAACAGGTTCCCGATCCCAAGCTGCGCGCCAAGCTCACCCCCAACTACCGCATCGGCTGCAAGCGCACGCTCATCTCAAACGAGTACTACCCCGCTCTGCAACAGCCCAACGTGGAGGTCGTCACCGATTCGATCGCCGCAATCACACCGCGTGGAATCGTGACCGCCGACGGGACCGAGCGCGAGCTCGACGCGATCGTGCTCGGCACAGGCTTTCACGTCACCGACATGCCCGTGGCCGAGTGGGTCCGCGGCCGCGAAGGGCGCACGATGGAGCAGGTGTGGCAAGGCACAGCCCAGGCATACCTCGGCACGACCGTCGCGGGCTTTCCCAACCTGTTCATGCTCGTCGGCCCCAACACCGGCCTCGGGCACAACTCGATCGTGTTCATGATCGAGTCGCAGCTGGGCTACGTGATGGACTGCCTCGGCCACCTCGACCGGGAGGGCATCTCCACGTTCGAGGTGCGCGAGGACGTGCAGCGGCGCTTCAACGACAAGCTCCAGCAGCGGCTCGACGGCAGCGTGTGGACATCCGGCGGCTGTGCCAGCTGGTACATCGACGGGAATGGTCGCAACTCAACGATCTGGCCCGGTTTCACCTGGCCGTTTCGCCGCCGCACGCGCCACTTCAACCCCGAGGACTACGATCTGCGACAACCAGCGCCCAGCGAGCGCCAGCGGCCGGGCCCAACCGCGCAGCTGACCGCGACCACAGCTTGAGCGCTTGCCCAAACCCGCCCTATTGCAGCTACAGCGACACATGCGCTCGCCCAAACCCGACCAGATTCAGCCACAGCGCCAACGAGCGCCCACCCAACCAGACCAACTGCCAGGAGGCCAGCTTCCATGAGCCGCAACGCTTCGCCGCCCTACGACGTCAACGGACGCACCGTGTTCATCACCGGGGCCGCGCGCGGCATCGGTGCGGCGACCGCGCGGCGACTGCACAGCAAGGGCGCCAATGTCGCGCTCGTGGGCCTCGAGCCCGAGCGCCTGCAGGCACTGGCCGCCGAGCTGGGGGACCGCTCCGCGGCGTTTGAAGCGGATGTCACCGACTACGACGCATTGCAGCGCGCGGTGAGCGCTACCGTCGAGCGCTTCGGTGCGATCGACGTGGGCATCGCCAATGCCGGCATCGCCTTCACCGGGCCGCTCGCCACCGCCCCGATCGAGCAGGTCGAGCGCACGCTTGCGGTCAACTTTCTCGGTGTGTGGCGCACCGACCGGGCCCTGATCGGACAGATCGTCGAGCGCAAGGGCTACCTGCTCAATATCTCCTCGCTGTCGGCGATTGCGCACGCGCCGTTGATGGCCCCCTACACCTCCGCCAAGGCGGGCGTCGAGGCGCTGACCGACTCGCTGCGCATGGAGACCGCCCCGAGCGGCGCACGCGTCGGCTGTGCGTACTTCGGCTTTATCGACACCGACCTGGTGCGCGCGAGCTTCGCACAGCCTTCAACTCAAGGGATACGCAGCGGCACGCCCGGCTTCATCAGCAATCCCGCGCCGGTGTCAAAGGCAATCGACGCGATCGAGCGGGGCATAGAACGACGATCCGCGCGCCTGTGGGCACCGCGTTGGGTGGGCCCGATGATCGTGCTGCGCGGACTGATACAGCCGTTCACCGAACGTCAGCTACTCAAAGAACCCGATCGCCTGCGCGAGAGCATCCGCGCCGCCGAGACCTCCCAGGAGACAAGTACCCAGGACCCTCTCCTCGGCGTGGCGATGCAGGCTGTGTCAGACAAGTAAGCCTGGGCTACTCGACGCTTGAGAACTCAGCTATCGCGATCGCGAGCATCACAAGACCGATGACCGCGACCATCGCGGCCTCGAGCAGGCCCGGGACGCGCCAGCCCCACCAGGTGACGCCCGGGGCGAGCGCGTGGCGCACGAGCGGGCTGATCGGCAGGTGAGCGAAGACGGCTCGGCGCATCGGATCGACCGCGTAAGTGAGTGGATCCAGACGGTTGAGCACCCCCAGCCACGCGGGCAGGTTGTTGACCGGGAAGAGCGCCCCGGAGAGGAAGAACATCGGCATCATCGCCATCTGCATCAACGCCATGAACGACTGCATCTGCGTGATGCGCGCCGCGGCCATCATCCCGAACGCGGTGATCGAGAATGCGAGCAGCAGCTGGAGCGCGAAGATCTCAAGCGCCAGCACCACCGTGTAGTGGACGCCCACGAACGGGCCGATCGCCATCACGATCACACCTTGAAAGGCCGCCACGGTGGCACCGCCGACGCACTTGCCGAGCACGATCGAGGAGCGCCGCACGGGCGCCACCATCATCTCGCGCAGGAAGCCGAACTCACGGTCCCACACGATCGAAGCGGCGGAGAACATGGCGGTGAACATCACCGCCATGCACAGCACCCCCGGATAGATGAACGTGCGAAAGCTGACGCCGTGGGTGCTGCTCGACACGAGCGTCGAAAGCCCGGTGCCGAGCACGAACAGGAACAGGAACGGCTGCACGAGCGAAGTGAGGATGCGCAGGCGGTCACGGCTGAAGCGGATCAGCTCGCGCCGCCACACCGCCTTGATCGCCCGTAGCTCGCTGCGCAGGCTGCGTGCGGGCACGTGCAGGTTCGCGACCTCGTGCGACGGCGCAGCTCCGGACACGGACGCGGCCGACTTGGGTGGGGCCGTGCTCTTGGTGGCCATCAGCACACGTCCCGATAGACAAGCACGCGGGTAGAAGATGATTGCGCTCGGGGGGTCATCAGCGGCTCATCATCCGCGCCATGTTGCGCATCATGTCGGTGGAGCCCGCCTCGGCGTCGCGGATCGTGGAGCCCGTGTAGGACATGAACACGTCATCAAGCGACGGGCGGGAGACGCTCACCGAGCGGATCGGCTGCCCCAGCTCGGCGAATAGGCGCGGCACGAACTGCTCGCCGGAGGCGACCCCGAAGGTGACCTCCCCTTCGGCGATCTGCGCCTCGATGCCGAAACGCTCACCCAGCGCGAGAATCGCCGCCTGGTCATCGTCGGTCTGGAGCTGAACGCGATCCTTGCCCACGCTCGCCTTCAGCGCCTCGGGCGTGTCGAGCACGACGATCCGCCCCTGGTCCATGATCGCGATGCGGTCGCAGTACTCGGCCTCGTCCATATAGTGAGTGGTGAGGAAGATCGTGATTTCCTGCTCGTCTTCCAGTTTTGTGATGTAGCTCCAGATCGAGCTGCGCGTCTGCGGGTCCAGGCCGATCGTGGGCTCGTCAAGGAACAGCACCCGAGGTGAGTGGAGCAGGCCGCGCGCGATCTCCAGGCGCCGCTTCATGCCGCCCGAGAAGGTGCCCACCAAGCTCTCGCGCCGCTCCCACAGTTGCAGCATCTCGAGCACCGTCTTCATACGCGGCTCAATCGTCTCACGCGGCATCCCGTACAGCTCGGCATGCAAGCGCAGGTTCTGCTCGGCCGACAGGTAGTTGTCGAGCGTCGTGTCCTGGAAGACAAGGCCGATGTTGCGCCGCACGCTGTCGCGTTCTCCAACCACGTCCATACCCGCCACGCGGGCTGAGCCGCCCGTCGGGCGCGCGAGCGTGCACAGCATGGAGATCGTGGTCGACTTGCCCGCTCCGTTGGGGCCCAGAAAGCCAAAGGTTTCTCCGCGAGCCACCTCGAAGTCGATGCCGCGCACCGCTTCGATCTCGCCGTAGTTCTTCGTCAGGGCAGTGACGGAGATGGCGGGACCACCATCGGGGGACCCACCACCTCCGCGGGCTCCGTCAAGGGTGACGGAGCCCGACGGGGTGGTAACGCCATTGACGATCGAGGAGTCGGCTTGCCTCACTCGCTAGTCCTCTGCTCCCGAGCTCTTCGAATCACCATCAGCGAGGATACGGTAGAGGTCACGACGAGCCGCCGCAAGCACCTTGCGGGCCTCCCCGATCTGGGTCTCGCTGCCGGTGCGCATCACCTGCGTAAAGGCGGAGGCCACCTCGCGCATGAGTCCCGCCAGCTCGTATGCCTGGTCTGAGACGTTGTTGCTCATCTGCTCCCACGGGGCGGGGGCATCGCCGTCGCGCTCCTGTACGTGGGTCTTGCCGGCGTCGGTCAGCTCGAACACCTTGCCGGTACCGCCGCCACCCTCGCTCGAGCGGATCAGGCCCTCGTCCTCGAGCTGCTGCAGCGCCGGGTAGACCGAACCCGGGCTGGGACGCCACACCCCGTCGCTGCGCTCCTGCACCTCCTGCATGATCTGATAGCCGTTGCGGGGCTCCTCGGCCAGCAACAGCAGAGCGGCGGTGCGGATGTCTCCGCGGCGGGCCTTGCGCCCGCGACCGAAGCGACCGCCCCCAGAGCCGCCAAAGGGAAAGCCCTCGAAGCCGCCGCGCCCGCCGGGGCCGAAGTCCCGCGGTCCTCCTCCACGATGGTGGCCGTGGCGGTGTCCACCGCCTGACGGTCCACCGCCGCGCCCGGTCATCGCCCGCAAGTAGTCCCTCAGGTCGTGTCGGGAGCCGCCGTGCAGACAGCGAGGGTCATCGTGTGCGCAGCCCCCCTCATCGGTTGCATATATCGCGTGAGCGAGCATATCTATCTCCTATCGTGATCTATCAAAGTAAGCTCACGATATATCGTTACGAGGGGGTTGTCAAGTGCTTCTTTGTATGGCTGAGGTGAGCCGGCGCGACGGGGCGCTGGCCCGCAGGAGCTGAATCTCACCCACGTCCGTGGATGACGCCCCTTGAACGACTCCCTTGACCGACCTGCCCTGACCTACCCCCCGCGGCTCCCGTCGCCGAGTGCGATGTGGACGGCTTGGCCGCGGGTGGTTAGGCACCAGGCGTTGGGCTCGCCGGTGGGGTGTCCTTTGCCGTGGTTCTCGATCAGGCCGCTACGTTGCAGACGAGCCAGTAGCTTGGAGACCTGACCCTGGTCTTGTGCGCCGGCGCGGTCTCCGATCTTGCGGTTGCTGGCGCCGGGGTCCGCGGCAATGGTCGCCAGTACGCGTGCGGTGCGGTAGGTGACGCGGATCGGAAGGTCCTTGAACGGGTCCGCGGGGAGCCTTGGTTCGGTGAGGGGTCGCAATGGCGTGGAGCGCTCCAGCTCCTTTTGCGCGGCGGCCGGTCCGAGGTACGGTTGGACGATCATCGCCATCAGCGCTCCAGCGAGCTCTGCCAGGCGGAGAGCGTCCGCCGTGGGCGCGCCATTGGACACGCCCGAGTGGGCATCCGCATGTGGGCTTGAGAGCATACGAGCGTGGATGACCGCGAAGATCGCGCCGACGATGCCTTCGGCGGTCAGCGGTGGCGGTTGCCGTGTGACCTTTGTCTCGTTGCGGCCTTCGTCGATGACCGCGATCGGTCGTGCGAGCGCGTGCTGGCGGACCTTGAGTGTCTCTTCTCCCGCGCCGAGCGCGTCGACCACGAGCAGACGCGCGATCCCGGGCTCACGATCAAAGAACGCGAGCAACGCGCCCAATCCCACCCAGATCCGATCGCGCCAGCCCAGTGCCTTCTGGGTGCCCTCTGTGCCCTGGGTGCCCTGCGCCGCTTGACTATCGTGCGCCCCCTGGGTGCTGCACTCCCTTGAGGCCACCGCGCCGATCACCGCGTCTGTGGCCTGCATAACGCCGTCTTCGAACGTTGCCAACAGGCACTCCTCGCGGTCCTCGAACAGCTCGTAGAACGTCCTGCGCGACACGCGCGCACGGTCACAGATGATCGCTACGGTCAATCCTCCCGTCCTACGTTCGTAGACGAGTTCCACGACCGCGGTCAACAACCGCCGACGCTGCATCTCCACAACATGCGCGCCCTCGCGCGGCGGACGCTCACCCATTGCGCGTCCGCCGTCAAGCCCTATCGTTGCCGCGCGGGAATCGCGGGCATTCGGCTCGCCCCGCTTACGCGGAAGCTTTACCTCATCGCGAGCGCATTGTCGCTTGAGGGCCATGTCATTTCCGCTTGGTCTTTGTGGTCTTGTGGTGTGCTTTTGCCTTCTTGGTCTTGGTCTTCTTGCTCTTCGGGCAGCCTGTGACGGTGATCTTGGTCGACTCGTGGATTTCCGCTCCGTTTTGTGCGGTGAACGCTGTGGGCATCTTCAGCGTGCTCTTACACAGGTTGCCGTTGGCGGCCAAGGCGGAGTATTTGCCTTGGGGTAGTGTCAGCTGGAAACTACCGACGGGCGCGTCTGGGACCGTGTGGAACGTGCTGCTGGTGATGCCGGCTTTGTTGATGAATGTTTCCCCGTGCAGGTCGAGCGTGACGCCGTAGCCTTGGAGTGCGACGACTAGTTCGGGGAACTTCGTATCACCGTAAGAAACGAAGTATGCGGGTCCGGTCAACGGGACCGGGATCAGTGGCGTGACCGCGGTCGCGTGCCCCACTATCGACGCTGCCGGACAACCCGCGGGGTTAGCCCCGAACTGTGCCGCGGTACACGCCTTCTGTAGTGTCGTCAAGCGTGAGGGCAATTGCTTTGGCAGGTCCACCTTGACGCTCTTGATGTTCGCCTGACTCCCGAACGGTGCTTTGGGATAGGTGAGCTTGACGCTCAGGCTCGCCCCGTTAGCCCGCGATGTTTTGCCCGCGGTCGAGACCGCGAACCCTGGTTTGAAGCCCAATGTCGCGCAGTTGGTTACCTGGAAGGGGACCGACAACGCCCGGGAGGCCCCTTCGGTGCTCTGTAGGCTCCCGGTGATCGCCATCGGGTTGCAGTTGGTGGGGTTGAACGTGAAGCCTGGCCTGTTGATGTTCACGAACACGTGCTTGATCTGTAGCGGGATACCTTGGAGGATCGTCGGGATCTTGTACGGGCCCGAATCATCAGTTGAGATCGTGAGCGCTGCTGTGATCGGGTTGACTTCTATCTTCGCCCTGACCACGACCTGGCCAAGGTTGTATGGGCCTGCCTTGGCGGGGTTCACGATCGACAAGCCAAACGGAGCGCCATGGTAGGGACCGGTGATGTACACCTTTCCGCCAGTGACGCTGAAGGGGTCCCCGCCCAAGCCGACGCTGACGATCGTTTCGCCGATCTCACTTTCAGAACCGCACGTGCCCGCGTTCGCTTCGCTTTCGCCGCAGAGCTTCACACCGCTCAATAGGCCCGACAGGCCTGGCGGCATGTGCAGGACGATGCTTTGCAGGTTCTGGTTGCCGTCTTCGCGGCTCATCGTCGTCGTAAACGGTGTCAACGCGCCGGCCTGGATGTTCAGGCTTCCCGTCGTCAACGAGGGAGCGAACGGCAACGGGTCAGAGCAGGGAGTGTCGTTGGCTCCGGAGACGATCTGGAAAGTCGAGCTGGGCGTTGAGGAAGGGTTGCCGGACCACGCGTCGATCGAGCTCGTTGTCGTGTATTTGCCGCACAGCGGCGGGGTGACAAGCGGTGCGCGGGCGCCACCGAAGAAATGGATCTTGAAGTCTTCGAAGGGCAGCTGAGGCGTATTTTTGAAGCTCGAGACCAGCTGGCCGGTGACCGGATCCAACTGTACTTCGCCGGCCAGCTTGATCAATGTACCGGACACGGGATCCTGAACAACCACGTAAATCGCGACCAGTGAGCCGAACGGATTAGCGTTCTGCTGAGCCAGATAGGCCGCGCCGACCAGCGGATTGGGCAGCAGTGGAGAGGTGACTTCAACCGTCGCGACCTTAGACGCTTCCGGACAGTTGGAGAAACTGTCGGCTTCCAGTGCGACCTGCGCCTGCGAGCACGCCTGCAAACCATCGGCCGCCGCCGGATTCAGCGCCACGCCTTCAGGCAACGCCACAGTCGTGTTCCTCACATCGGCCTCCCCAAGACCTTCCCCATCCAGACTAACTTCCTGGGGCAAATGCACATCAACCGTCAGTCCAGTCGGCGTGCTCCCGGCTTCGCCATCCGGCGCGACACTCAACGACGGCGTGAACGGCAACCGGTTGCAACCATCGAGGGCGGGTAGCGCCACATCGGAGGGCGATACCGCGAAGCTTCCCTGCCGCTGCCAGGAATCGGCTTCCACGGTTGTCTGCAATTCCCCCGTGCACGAGGTCGGCAGCTCTAGCAGAGGCGGCGGGCGGTGCGCTTCGGGAGCATTACACGGTCCCTCGTAACTCGCTTCGCCGGTCTGCGCGTCCTGTATGCAATGCCAACCACGCATATAGTTGTGACGCGGATCGCCGGGCACGCCCCAGAAAGTGACCCGGCTTCCCACGAACGTGGCGGTCTGTGTGATGTCTCTGACGCTGACGGTCACGCCGTAGTCTCCGCCCGTACGCACCGAGGTGTCGAGAATCACCGGGACGCCCTCGGCGAGGAAGCCGAAGCGCGCGGGCTCCCCCACGGACGGGGTCAGATTGAATAGCGGCGAAGTGATATTCACATAACCGGTGAAATTCAACCGTATGGTCACATTTGCGACGCCGATGGCCGTGGCATCGTCACATTCGTCGGTGAAGCCGCTGGACTTCAAGAACTCGGCGAGGGTACACTGCGGAAATGGGGTGGGATTGCCGACCAGTCCCGGCGGAGCCTTGAAGTTGAGGTCCTTGCCCAATTCGGGTACGGTGACCAATCGCTCCCCCCCACACTGCACGTCTCCTTCTTGACATGCCGGTGTTTCGTAGTTGCGGTTGAGGTCGAGCGTGGTTGTCAGCTGGAACGGATGCGATCCAGCCTGCGTGTCGATCGATCCGTTCGCTTCTTCGGGGATCATTTCGTAGTCTTCGATCCCAAACGACGTCGGACCGTCGCCGACACTCAGAGCGTGCGCCACGCGCGCAGCGCGCGCGTTGCCACCGACGACCGTGAGTTCGTCGAGTTCGCCGGACGATTTGGCGTCCGAGTTCACGTTCACGTCGATGAACACCTGAATCTCCTGATCGGGCGCTACCCGTCCCGAGGATGTGCAGCTGAGCGCTTCCAGCGAGCATTCGAGCGCGCTGAATTCGATGAACCGGCTGTCAGCAATACCTTCGATCCCGACCGGCGTGAGACCGGGCGGTAGCTTGTCGGCGATCGTTATCGGCGTTTCGGCTCCCGAAAGGTCGGCGTAGCCCATATTGGCCAGCGTCAGGATCACCCGTCCGTCGGGTCTGCCCTGCGTGGTCTCCTTCACCGTGATTTCTTCTTTGCCGCCGCTCAGCAGGCTCACACTGAACAGGCGTTCGATCGGACGGTCAGCCAGGGCGCCCTTGAACATGACCTCATAGGATCCCCCCGCTTGCCCGTGCTGCCCGGGCAGCACTTCGACGGTGCCTTTGCCGAGTATTTCTTCAAGGCCTTCCCGCATTTCGCGGTCGGTCGCGTTCCAGGGGAATTCGTGGGCCGTGGAACCTGGACCGTTGCTGTAGAGAAAATACGTTCCCCCGCTCGCGCTGACGGTGATTTCCTGAACCTCGTCCTTGGCTTGCCCCGGCTGTAGGACCGTCGGAGCTGCCCCCACCGTCAGATTCCACCACGCCTGCTGGGAAGCTAGCGCCGGCGTCGCCCCTGCGAGCGCGAGGAGCATTACCAGGCCAAGCAGTCCGCTTAGGATCGTGAGCTTGCGCTGATGATTCATCGTCCGTTACCCTCCTCAGCACCCTGTCCGGCGGGACGGGGACGTGGTCTTGACTTGCGGGCCTTGCGTGCAACCCCGTAGCTCTTACGAGCCCGCCGTTGGCACGTCGATCGCCGGTGCTTGCCTTTTATGCGCCGGCAGGCGCGCAGTGCCCGCGCAAGCTTCTGGGCACGGGTGAGCGATCTTGGGCTTGCCGCCGGCTGAGACCCCTGTGCCGCCACATTGCCAACGCCGGAGAACGTCGCGCTGGGCGCCGGACCGAAGACCGTGGGCTGAGCGGACTGCGCCGGCTTACACGAATCTCCCGTGTCGCACGGCGGCGGCGGAACCGGGGGCGGCGCGACGCATGGCGACACAGCGTCGCATTCACGCGCGTCGTAAATGTCCGGCGCGTTGTCGACGTCCTGCGGCAGCAGTTTTGCGCTCGTCAGGAAGAACACGTCCCCGCCGGTTTCGCTCGCGTCGAGAAACGCCGATTCTTCACTTGAGGCACCGGAGGAGATCAGGCCCACGCACCCGTCCGAGCGTTTGCTGAAAGTCACGCTTTCCTCGCCGCACTCACGCTTGCCTTCCGCGTTTTCGTAATCATCGGGCTCGTACTCGTAGACGTCCTGGGTGCCGTTTACGTCCTGGGGCGCCAAGGCGTCGTTGCTGTCGAAGAGCAACCGCCCCGAATTCGAGAGATAGCGCGACTGGTAGAGCGCGGCGCCGAGCTTGTATTTGGTCCAAGGCGGCACGTTCGACGCGGCCCATGTTCCGCTGGCGATAAAGCCGGTAGCGCCGACAATCCCGGGGTTTTCGGTTGCTTCGACGCCCACCGGGCGCGCGCCCGTCGGATTGCACGACGCACAGACGAGCTTGTTGGAGCTTGCGTCGTAGAGGTACACCTCCTCGTCGGGATGGCCGCTGAACGCATCGGTTGTGTCATAGCCGGTCAGGTCCCGGTTTGACATAAACGCAAGCCAGCGGCCGTTGGGCGACACGCGCGCGCCCAAGTCTTCGAGACTTGTGCTCCAGTCCGGGTCTTCGAGGGACAATTCCGCGATGAACTCGACAATGCCGTCGTGGCTCACGTAGAGGTTCCTGCCCGGACTGGCGCCCTGCGCAAGCGCCCCACTCGCTACGAAGTAAACGTAGGACCCGTCTTCACTTGCGCCGATCACCATTTGGACTTCGGCTGGTCCCGGAGCGCTCTTGTCGACGCTCAGGTCGGTCAGCCTGCTGCCGGCCGGCGCGTTGAGGTTGTATTCGTAGAGGTCCGGGCCGCCCGTGGAGGATTCCGATGTAAGGCCGGGAGCGTCCAAAAAGAATATCCTCGACTCTTCGCTGCTGGCGGTCATGTAGCTGGCTTCGCCTTCGCCCTGCCCGGGCGGCACGTCGGCGTTGGGCGCGTCGATGCGGAGCGTCTTGCCGGTTGCCGTGTCGCGCATCAGCAGTCCCCTGAGCCCTTCCGAAGGTTCGTAGTAGCCGGCGGAGTTGTCGAAGATGACGCGCGTGCCGTCGTTGGATATCCCATGCCTCTGATCGGGTTTGCTCTCGCCTCCCCCCGTGCCGAGTTCCCCGGAGCCGATAAATGTCAGCTGACCGGCAGTCCACTCGTACAACCCGCCTTCGCTGCCGGACGTCAACGCCACCGGAGAGCTGAGCACGATATGGTCGAGATCGGGCGTGCCGTCGACGAATTCGGGGCCACACTCCACGCGTCCGCCTTCACATTCCCCTTTCGGATCTTCACCGAACTTCGTTTCAGATGGCACATTTGCCGCTGTCACGAGCGGCTGATAGCAGTCGCTCGTACACGGTCCGCTTGGATTGCCGTTCAGATAGTCGCTGCGCACGTACGCCGTCGGTTCGGTGGCTTCGGGCGAGAGCGCCATGAAACCGCCAAACGGTTTCAGCACGCTCTTGGAGAGGTCTTCCGAGAAGAACGGATACTCATTGCCCTGACCGATACTCACCCCCGTATCCTGGTTGTGGGGCGGCGTGATGACCCGCGAGGACCAGCCGTCCGGACCGCGACCGAAGAAGGTCGTGTCCAAGTTGTCCGAGCCTTCGGCTTTGCCGCTGGGCTGGAAGAACGTCCAATCGGTAAACGCCGTCCCGTTCGCGGAGGCCTGGATGATGTCTTCCAGTATCCAACCGAGCCGCGCGCCTTCCTTCTGGGGCGGTGAGACCATTTCCCACGCGCGCCCGTCGGGTAGCTGAAACGGCAGCCCGATCGACTGTGTCGTGAACACCTGGTCGGGGCCCGCGACCGTCCCGAGCGCGTTTGCCGCCACGACGTGGTAGTGGTAGGTCGTGTTCGCCAGCAGGCCCTGGGCGTGGGCTTCGGCGGTGACGGCGGCGTTGCCCGCACTGATGGTACCCGCGGGCAACGGTACGCTTGCTCCATAGGCGCTGCTTGTGCCGTATTCGAAGCTGTACGTCGTTTCCGCGCCGCCGGGATCGACCTGCGCCTGAAAGCTCGCGCCGCTCGCCGACACGTCGGAGACGGACTGTTCGCCGAGGACGGGTGACCCGAACGTCTCGTCGCCGCTGGTGCTCGATCCTTCGGTTGCGGCCTTCAGACGGTAGTGGTAGGTCGTGTTCGGCTGCAGGGCGGTCAGTTCCGCGGTGACCGTCACGGGGACGGTGCCCGCGCCAATATCTGCGGGGCTCTGCTCGCAGGGAGCAATCTGACCGTAGGAGGCGCTGGTTCCGTATTCGAACTCGCACGAGGTGACCTGAACGCCTTCTGGGTTGACCGTGCCGCTGACCGTGGCGGTCGTGTTGCTCACGCTGGTTGGAGGCCTGACGGTCGTGGCGGGGATCCTCGTGTCGGGACTGAAGACATCGACGACGCCATTCGAGTCGGCCACGTAAAGGTCCCCGCCGACGGGATTGACCGCGACGTCCTGGAGGTATCCGAAGGGAACGAGCGAGCCATTTTCGCCGGTGGGCGTGCCCGTCAACTGCTCGATGTATTCTTCGGAGGTAGACGAGTTGAACTCGTCTACAACGTCAGGACTCGTGGCCGCGACGTACACGTGACCTGTCGTGGGGTCCAGCCCCACATACACGTAACCGCTGCCGAAGGATCCGTACGGTGTGCTCGCGCCGTGCCATTCCGGTGGAATAAAGCTGTCCGTGGAGCCGAAGACATCCACGCAATCGCAGCTGGAATCCCCCACGTAGGCGGTTTCGGTCAGATCGTTGACCCCGATGGTTTCGCCATAGGCTCCCCCGAGGATACCCTGGCCAAACTGCGTCACATACGCCCCCGTGGAGCTGAACACATCGACGACTTCGCTGTGAGGATCCGTGACATACAGGTCGTGAGTCGACTGATCGACGGTCAGGCCACTGGGGTACTGGAAAGAACCCTGGACAGGGGCTCCGGAGCTCGCCGGGACTTCAGTGATTTGCGAGAGGTATTGGCCGGTTGAGCTAAAAACATCCACAATATGCCGTTCCGTGTCGGAGACATATATGTCGCCGCTTTCGTCGTTGACTGCGACCCCATCCGGGCTTTCGAAGGAGACCAGTGAGCCCCCGGCGCCGGTCGGGTCACCCGTCAGCTTTGACCCTTCGATGTAAGAGCCCGACGCAGAAAACGCAAGCGGAGCTCCCGTCGAGCTGAAGCGGTCAACAGTTTTGGCCCCATTGTCAACGACGTACACGTCGCCGGAGGCATCGAACGCGACCGCGGTCGGGTTCTCAAAACCTGTCAGCTGAGAGAGATATTCGTGAGTGTTCGCGGCCAGCGCGGAGACGCTGGCGAGCGTCAGTCCACCCACAACCACGCACAGGCATACCACGATCGACAGAGTCACACGGCGAGCAGCCATCAACACATCTCCCCCTCGAAGAAACCGACATGACGCCAATGCACGCGCGGGCAGCACCCGTAAGCCCCGCGGGCAGACAAAGCCACCGCGGACAAGCAACCCGCGGCGGCAAAAGAACAACAAGCTGAAAGTGCGCCAGCTGAAAGTGCGCCTATAGCGCACAAGTGCCCCCGAAGGCACGAGAATCCAGGCCGGGCCTTATGCCCGACGAGCCGCGCGGTCCTGCCGCGGCGAGTGGGACTAGCGGTTAGAGACCGGCGATCCCAGAGAGAGAGAGAGAGAGAGAGACGCGTCAGCGACGCTGACGCGTCCTATTACGCCAGTACCGTGAGCACACGGACTCTCAAGCACGTTATCCCCAAAAGAAACCACGCGAATACAACCCTTTCTCAAAGACGACCCGGTCCCTCTCCCAAGGGCCCTGCTGAAAAGTTCAGTGTCGACCACAGAGACCGACCCAAAACCTGACCTTATGTTTACGCCCGCACCTATTGAGGTACAGGAACGCTTGCCAACATACACAGTCTATGGCCCCCTGTCAAGTTTCAGTTCCTAAAAGTCTAAGACAACGGTAGCCGCAACCGTTTAGGCCCGGCTCTCATCAACGCCGGACGTCAAGCCAGACGCCAGGACGATCCGGAGGTCGTGAGCTAGTGGCGGAAGTGGCGCACGCCCGTAGCCACCATCGCCACGTTCGACGCATCGGTCGCCACCACGACCTCCTCGTCGCGCACGGAGCCGCCCGGCTGGACGATCGCCGTGACGCCCGCGTCGATCGCGAGCTGGGGTCCGTCAGCGAACGGGAAAAACGCATCGGAGGCAAGCGAGGAGCCGGCCAGCAAGTCCGGCTGGAAGGCGCGGGCCTTCTCGATCGCGATGTTGACCGCGTCCACGCGGCTCATCTGGCCGGCGCCGATCCCGATCGTCGCGCCGCCCGCGGCGATCACAATCGCGTTGGAGCGCACGTGGCGGCACACCTTCCACGCGAACAAGAGGTCGTCCCACTGCGTCTCCTCGGGCGCCTTGGCACCCATCACGCTCATCTGCTCGCGCGTCTCGCTCACGATGTCGCGGGTCTGGACCAGCACGCCGCCGATCACGGGCTTCTGCTCGACACCGCCGAATGTGGGTGCTCCGTCGACGGCCCCCGCGGGGCTCCCGTCGGTGTCGGTCGCAGCCGGCGGGGCAGGCCAACCGACAAGCTCCAACAGGCGCACGTTCTTCTTCTCCTTCAGCACCTCCAGCGCGTCGGCGTCGAAGCCCGGCGCGAGCAGCACCTCGATGAACTGCTTGGACAGCGCCTGCGCGCAGGCGAGGTCCACGCGGCGGTTGACCGCGATCACGCCGCCGTAGGCACTCGCGGGGTCGCACGCGAAGGCGCGCTCGTAGGCCTCCTGGCCGTTCTGCCCGATCGCACAGCCGCACGGGTTGTTGTGCTTGACGATCGCGCAAGCGGCCTCCGCGAAGTCCTCGACCAGCTCGCGCGCCGAGGACAGGTCGAGCAGGTTGTTGAACGACAGCTCCTTGCCGTGCAGCTGCTCCACACCCGCAAGCAGGTGCGTCGGCGCTCCCGCTTCGGAGTAGAAGGCGGCGCGCTGGTGCGGGTTCTCGCCGTAGCGCAGGTCCATCACCTTCTCGTAGCTGCTCGCCCAGCGCGGCGGGAAGCCCTCATAGGTACGCGCCGCGAACCAGCGTGAGATCGCGGCGTCGTAGCGGGCGGTACACGCGAACGCCACTGCCGCGAGACGCTGGCGCGTTGCGAGGGATAGCCGCCCCTCGGACTCGCTCAGCTCCCCGAGCACACCCTCATAGTCGGCGGGATCGACAACCACCGCCGCGAACGCGCTGTTCTTAGCGGCCGCGCGGATCATCGTGGGTCCGCCAATGTCGATGTTCTCCACGATCTCCCCAGCAGAGGCATCGCCGCGCGCGACGGTCTGCTCGAACGGGTACAGGTTCACGCACACGAGGTCCACCTGCTCGATCTCGTGCTCGGCCGCGGCCTTCAGGTGCTCCTCCTCGTTGCGCACCGCGAGCAGCCCCGCATACAAGCGCGGATGCAACGTCTTCACCCGCCCGTCCATCATCTCGGGGAAGCCCGTGAAATCCTCGATCGCCCGCACCGGCACACCGGCGTCCGCAAGCGCCCGTGCGGTACCCCCGGTCGAGACGATCTCCATTCCCAGCTCGACTAGGCCACGAGCGAAGTCGACCACGCCGGTCTTGTCGGAGACGGACAGCAATGCCCGGCGCACGCGCACCTCCCCCGGCTCGGCGCGCTCGATTTCGCTGTTCCCGCTCATACGCTCGGCAGCCTATCCAGGAATGTCTCGTGGGCTCGTCCCGATGCGCGAAGAGTAGATGCGCCAAAGACGGAGGACCCCGCCCACCCGCAAGACCACCCACCTGCGCGGCGTGCTGCACACATGCGCGACCGAGGACCGGGTATCGCTCAGCTACTCGGGCCGTCAAGACCCGTCGCGGGTTGCCCGCTACTCAGCCGTCAAGTCCGTCGCAGGTTGCCCGCTACTCGGCCGTCAAGTCCGTCGCAGGTTGCCCGCTACTCGGCCGTCACGACCCGCCGCGGGTTGCCCGGATCGAGACTCAGCGCCCCGCGCGCGAACAGGCGCACCGCCTCGGGCAGCAGCTCGTGCTCAATCGGTCGCAGCTCCACCAGCACCTCGTCAGGGTCGCGCGCGTGGGGCAGCTCCAGTGCCCGTTGCAAGATCACCGCACCGCTGTCTACGCCAGCGTCAACGAAGTGGACGGTCACACCAAACACCTTGACCCCGTACTTGAGTGCCTGCTCGATCGCGTGCAAGCCGGGGAACGCCGGCAGCAGCGAAGGGTGAACGTTGATGACAGCACTCGGGAAGCGCTCAAGGAAGGCAAAGGTGAGCAACTCCATATAGCCCGCGAGCACCACCAGGCGCGCGCCTCGCTCGACAAGCCAGCCGGCCATCGCCTCATCGCGCGCCTCGCGATCCTCGTAGGCAGAGCGCTCGAACACGGCGGTCGGCACACCGCTGGCGGCGGCCCGCTCCAAGGCGAGCGCACCGGGCGACCCAGACACGACCCCTACAACCTCAGCCTCGCGGCCGTGCACGCTGTCGAGCAGCGCTTGCAGGTTGGTGCCCGTGCCGGACACGAGTACCGCAATCGGCAGGGGCGTGGGCGCAGGCGTCATCGCCGCGCCACCTTAGCGGGCACCCCCTCGCGGTGTCAGAGCGCGCGCGAGGGCAGCGGGCTGGACTGCTGGCGGAAGTGATTCTCACTCGGGCGCACGCAAGTCGGTGCCGGGCCACGGTACAAGGCAATCTGTAGAGCAAAAGCCGCCGGGGTACCGTTGCCGACCTGCTCAGCCGCGAGGCGGAGCGTGTCCCCCGCCGGGATCAGGCTGGGATCGATCCTCATGCCCACCGTGCCGTCCACCTTGGTCGGATGAGCCACCCTGGGAAAGAGCTGGGGCGCCATGCGCGTCGAGTGGCGCCCCACAGCACAATCCGCCTTGACAGTGGCGACCGTCACCGGGACGCCCAGCTTGGCGAGCTTGGCATTGGCACCGCTGACGCCGACAAGCTGGCGGATCGTCACGGTGACGGTGCCATCCGCATTGGTCGTCACTGCATAGGCCTGTGTGGTCCTACCCCCGGCGGTGAAGATCAAGATGGCGGCGATCAGCGCGGCCGCGAGCGCAAGCGCGGCCGCCGCGAGCGGAGTTCTTGGTCTCCGCGCGCGCGGCACCCGCGGAGTCGCCATCGCAAGCTCGGATCCGTGCTCGCGCACGAGATCCGACCACAACCTATCCTCGAACTTGGGCATCTGTCCTGCACTCCTTTCGCAGTCGAGCTCGCGCCCGAGACAACCGCACGCGCAACGCACCTGGCGATACGCCCAGCGCCTTGGCGGCCTCTCTTGGGGTCAGTCCCACCAAATCCACCAGCTCCACCGCCGCGCGATCCACCTGCGACAGCCGGCCAAGCGCCTCGAGCAGCTTCCTGCCGGGCGCCTCGGCATCGATCCGCCCCACCAACTCTTCGATCTCCTCGGCATCGAGCGCCCGTCGGGCGCCGTTGCGCCGTGCCGCGTCGCTTCTGCGCGTGGCGCGCTCGCAATGCCTCGCGTACACGTGTCGCGCGATAGCGAACAGCCACGGTCGTACGCTCCCTCTGGCAGGATCGAACGACGCGAACGACCCCATCGCTTCCACGAACGTGTCCGCCGTGAGATCGGCCACGAGCTGGGGATCGCGAGTGCGCCTGGCGAAGAACGCCGTCACCGAGCTCACCTGAGAGCGGTACACGCTCTCAAACTCCGCAAGCCGGACTTGCGAGGACCCGTTCAGGCCCGGTGGCGCCACGGGGGCGGTCAGCTGGCTCACAGCCATTAGTTGGCGCGCGCCGCGAGAATCGTTACAGCCGCCCACGGGCGTCCGCGCGGGACGATCCCTTCCATGTCCGCATGGCAGGCCGCGGATTGTCGTCAGGAAGCGGCGATCTCCAGGGCGTACTTGCCCTGTGCCTCACCGCTGCCCTTGACGGGGTATTCGCCCGTGAAGCATGCGTCGCAGTGCGTGGCGCGGGTGGCGCCCACGGCCTCGTACACCCCGTCGAGCGACAGGTAGGCAAGCGAGTCGCAGCCAAGCTCCTCGGCGATCTCAGCCACCGTGCGCTCGTGGGCGATCATCTCCTCGCGTGTGGACATGTCGATCCCGTAGTGACAGGGATGCTTGATCGGCGGCGCGGATATGCGCATGTGCACCTCACGGGCGCCCGCGTCGCGCAGCATCTGCACGATCTGGCGCGTCGTGTTGCCGCGCACGATCGAGTCGTCCACGACCACCAGCCGCTTGCCACCCACGATCTCCGGCAACGGGTTGAACTTCAGGCGCAGCCCATGCTTGCGCAGCTCCTGGCCGGGCTGGATGAAGGTGCGCGCCACGTACCGGTTCTTGACGAACCCGTCGTCCTGGGGCAACCCGCTCGCGCGCGCGAATCCGCGCGCCGCCGCGTTGCCGGAGTCGGGCACCGGAATCACGAGATCGGCCTCGACCGGTGACTCGCGCGCCAGGATCTCGCCCATGCGCCCGCGCGCGACCTGCAGCACCTGGCCGTTCATGCGCGAGTCGGGCCGCGCGAAGTAGATGTACTCGAACACGCAGAACGCCTTGCGCGAATCGGGCATGACGCGCCGGCTCTCCAGGCCGTTCGCGCCGAGCGTCACTATCTCCCCGGGCTCCACGTCGCGCAGCAGCTTGGCGCCGATGATGTCAAACGCGCACGACTCGCTGGCAACGCAGTAACGCGCCGGCTCGGCGCCGTCCGCCGCGCCTCCATCGTCCTTGCCCGCTCCCCCTCCCGCGGGCTTGCCGGCCAGGCGTGTCCCCTCCGGGTAGACCCTGTCGTCAGTGCTCGGACCGGCGGGGGCCTCATTGGGGAGCACGCCGAGCGCGAGCGGGCGCAACCCGTGCGGGTCGCGGAAGGCCACCACGCGATCCTTGGTCATCACCACAATCGAGAACGCCCCGTTCAGTCGCGGCAGCACATCGGCGATCGCGTCCTCGATCTGCTCCGCGGGATGCGTGGCGAGCAGCGCCGCCACGATCTCCGAGTCCGAGGTCGAGCTGAAGGTGACGCCGCGCTCGGATAGCTCCTCGTGCAGCTCCAGCGCGTTGATCAGGTTGCCGTTGTGCGCGAGCGCCAGCTCGCGCCTGGACCCGTTCGTCCCCTCCGAGCGCTGCACCGGCTGCGAGTTCTCCCACGCGTTTGAGCCAGTGGTTGAGTAGCGCACGTGGCCGATCGCGAGCTCTCCACGCAGCGTGCGCAAGTCGTTCTCGCTGAACACCTGGCTCACGAGACCAAGCTCGCGGCGGGTCATGATGTTCCCGCCGCGGTCCGCCGCCGCGATCCCCGCCGACTCCTGTCCGCGGTGCTGGAGCGCGTACAACGCGAAGTACGACAGCCTCGACACCTCGTGTCCGGGCGCGTATATGCCAAACACACCGCACTCGTCGCGCGGTCCGTCGCGGTCCTCCGGACAGGGGCCCTCGATGGCCCTTCCATAAGGCATTGCCCGCATCACGCTAGCAGTGGCAGCATTTGCGGTCCTAGATACTCGATCGATCCACTCGCGGTGGGGCTCACGCGAACAACTCCGCGAGCGCGCCATGCGCTTGCGCCAGCTCGACCAATGTCAGCTCGATCAGCTCGGCGTCCCCGCCGGCGCCTACTGACGCGCCCACGCCCACACCCACGCCCACGCCGGTGCCGGTGCCAGCTGGCACGCCGGCACCCGGCAGCTCGATCCGCAACGCCTCACCGCCGATGCTGCCCACTACCCACACCGGCGTCTGCTCGGCAAGCGCACGCAGCTCCTGCTCGCCACCGCTTACCACGAATGCGCCCGACCCCTCGCCAAAGAGCGTGGTCGCGGACACGACAGAGATTCCGCTCCAGTCCAGCTCGCGTCCCGTCGCACCAGCCGGCTCAGCCCCAAACAGATCCGTCCCAAGCCGCACACGCGCCCCGAACCCGCCACCCAGACAGCACTCCGCAAGCGCTACCGCCAGCCCACCCTCAGCGATGTCGTGGGCGCTCGAGAGCGATCCTGACCTGACCGCCGCGCGGATCGCTGCCTGTGCGCCGGATACGGCGACGATGTCAATCGAGGACAGTCCGTCGGGTAGCTCCCATCCCCGCAGCTTCGCCAGCTCGCTTGCGGCAAGCGACGGCTCGAAGGGGCCGACGATCGCCACCGCGTCTCCCTCGCGCGCGAAACCGAGGCGGCCCGCGCGGCGAACGTCGGGCAGCTCGCCCACCATGCCGATCACCGGCGTCGGGTAGATCGGCCCGGCACTCGCGCCCTCGTTATACAGCGATACATTGCCCCCCACGATCGGTGCCTCAAGTGCCCGGCACGCGTCGCCGAGACCACGCACCGCCTCGGTCAACTGCCATGCGATGTGGCCCTTCTCAGGGTTGCCGAAATTGAGGTTGTTGGTCGTCCCAAGCGGCCGCGCGCCCACGCACGCGAGATTCGAGGCGCACTCGAGCACCGTCGCCACCGTGCCCGTGTAGGGATCGGCGGCCACGCGGCGGCCATTGCAGTCGATCGACACCGCGATCCCCGGCACCGGGTCGCCCGGAGAGCGTGAACCGCCCGCCGCACGCGATGAGGTGTTTAGCTCGCTCGCGGAGAGCGCCGGCGGCCCTTGCTCGCCGAGTGGTCGAATCGCCAGCACTGCCGCGTCCGCCTGCTCGGGTCGGCGCACCGTGCGCGACTGCACAACCGCGTCGTACTGCTCGAACAATGGCCTGCGCGAGGCGATGTTCGCGCAGGAGAGCAGCGCGCGCAGGGTCTCCGTGGGCGAGGTTTTTGGGGGGAGTAGCGCCTCCGGCGCTGGGTATGGCGTTCGGGTCGGCTTCACTGGCTCCAGGTCATAGAGCGGACAGTCATCGACGAGCGCCCGCACCGGCATCTCCCCGACCAGCTCGCCCGCCTCGAACACCCGCATTTGGCCCGTATCGGTGACGCTCCCAATCGGCGCGCCGCCGACCTCCCACTTCTCACACAGCTCGAGCACCGCGCCCACGTTGGCGGGCTCCACGACGCACAGCATCCGCTCCTGGGACTCGCTCACCATGATCTCAAACGGCTCCATGTCCCCCTCGCGCAGCGGCACCCGCGCCACGTCGATGTCGATCCCCACCTCACCCTTCGAGGCCATCTCAGACGCGGAAGAGGTCAGCCCGGCCGCGCCCAGATCCTGAAGGGAGACGAGCAGCCCGCGCTCCAGCAGCTCAAGCGAGCACTCCATCAGCTTCTTCTCCTCAAACGGGTCCCCCACCTGGACAGTCGGGCGCTTGTCGTCGTCCTCACCCAACTCGGCTGACGCGAGCACCGACGCGCCGCCGATGCCGTCCCTCCCCGTCGAGGCGCCGAACAGCACCACCGTGTTGCCGATTCCCACCGCCGCGCTCGTCACAAGCTGCTCGCGCCGCGCGATCCCGAGCGCCATCGCGTTCACCAAGCAGTTCTGCTCATACGGCCCCTCGAAGTAGACCTCTCCTCCGATCGTCGGCACCCCGATCGAGTTGCCGTAGTGGCCGATGCCGGCGACCGCGCGATCGAGCAGGTACCGAGCGCGCGACCCCGGGCCTCCAGTCCCACTTTGGGAAGACGTCAGATGAGGCTCGCCAAACCGCAGCGAGTCGAGCACGGCGATCGGGCGGGCCCCGATTGCGAAGATGTCGCGCAGGATTCCCCCCACGCCAGTGGCCGCGCCCTGGAACGGCTCGACCGCGCTGGGGTGGTTGTGCGACTCCACCTTGAACGCGCACACGAGCCCACCGCCCACGTCGACCGCGCCCGCGTTCTCACCCGGGCCCATCACCACGCTCGGGCCTTCGGTGGGCAACGTCCGCAGCAACTTCTTCGAATGCTTGTACGCGCAGTGCTCGCTCCACAGCAGCGAGTACATCGCGAGCTCTACCTGGTTAGGTGCACGCCCCTGCTTCTCGCGGATCAGCTCGTACTCGGCCTCCGTCAGCCCGAGCGCACGCGCGTCCGCGACGCTCGGCAGCGTCGCGGCCTCAGACATCGCCCACTCCCTGGGGTGGGGTGTGCTTGTTTTTGGCTGCCCCCCGCGACGGGCGCGCGCGTGTGCGTGTGTGTGCGTGTGTGCGTGCGGGGCACACCTTTTGCGCAACCTCACACACGGGCGCCCTCGACAGCCATCCGCATCGACGTGAAGATGCACAGGCCGTCAGCCGAGCCCGTCAGCTCGTCCACCGCGTGCTCGGGATGGGGCATCAATCCGAACACGTTCCCGTGCTCGTTGCGCACGCCCGCGATGTCCTGCACCGAACCGTTGAAATTCTCTCCAGGCCCGTACCGCAACACCACCTGACCGTTTTCCCTCATCGTCGCGAGCTGCCCCCCGTCGGCGTAGTAGCGACCCCACGAGTGCTTCGCCGGAATGCTCAAGATTGGGTGGCCGCCCACGCTTGAGTGGGGCGGGTCCGCACTTGATCCCCCACCCGATCCACACGCGCCCGTGAACGCCGTCTCACCCTCAACCACCTCCAGCTGCACCTGCCTGAAGGTGAAGCGCAGGTTCGCATTCGGCAGTAGCGCCCCGGGCAGCAGCCGCGCCTCGCACAACACCTGAAAGCCGTTGCATATCCCGAGCACCAGCCCACCGTCGTGTGCGAATGCGATCACCGACTCCATCACGGGCGAGAAGCGCGCGATCGCACCGGCGCGCAAGTAGTCGCCGTAGGAGAAGCCCCCCGGCACGACGATCGCATCGGCGCCCTTCAGGTCGCGCTCGCCGTGCCACAACAGCTCGGCGTCTCCCACCCGCCGCGCCGCGTACAGCGCATCCACCTCATCGCACGAGCCAGGGAACTGGAGGACGCCGAACTTCATCAGGTGTCGTTGAGGACGATCTCATAGTCCTCAACGAGCGGGTTGGCGAGCAGCTTCTCGCACATCGGCTCGAGCTGACTCGGATCGTCCACGTCGAGCTCCACCAGTCGCCCGACGTGCACGTTTGCCACACCCTCGAAGCCAAGCGCGGGCAGTGCGCGCTGCACAGCCTCGCCCTGCGGGTCGAGGATGCCCGCCTTCGGGCGGATCAGCACACGCGCCCGCACGCTCATCCCGCTGCCGCCGCGCCGCCGCCGCCGGCCTGCGAGCCCGTACGCTCGAGCCAAGCCGAGAACGGCTCTCCGGTGATCAGCTCATACGCCTCGACGTAGCGCGCACGGGTGCCTCCCACCACGTCATCCGGGATCGCCGGCGCCGGCGGCTTCTTGTCCCAGCCGCTGCCCGCCGCCCAATCGCGCACGTACTGCTTGTCAAAGCTCGGCTGCCCCTTGCCCACCTCGTATCCCTCGGTCGGCCAGTAGCGCGAGGAATCGGGCGTCAACACCTCATCGCCCACGACCAGCTCACCGTCCTCATCGAGCCCCAGCTCGAACTTCGTGTCGGCCAAGATCACCCCACGCTCGCGCGCGTGGGCCGCCGCGTAGGAGTACAGGTCGATCGAGATGTCCCTGACGCGTTCCATCAGGGCTCTATCGCCCACCAGCTCAGCGGCCCGCTCGAAGTCGATCGCCTCGTCATGGCCCACCTCGGCCTTCGTGCTCGGCGTGAAGATCGGCTCGGGTAGCTGCTCTGACTCGCCGAGTCCCGCCGGCAACTCGATCCCCGAGACCGCTCCGCTGGCCTGATAGTCCTTCCAGCCCGACCCGGTGATGTACCCGCGCACCACACACTCCACCGGCAGCATCTTCAGCTTGCGCACCACCAGCGCCCTCCCGCGTGCCTCCTGCGGCACGCCATCGGTCGCCGAGATCATGTGGTTGGCGACGATCTGCCGCGTCTTCTCAAACCAGAACGCCGACAATCCGGTCAGCACCTTGCCCTTGTCCGGAATCGGCGTCGGGTGGACCGCGTCGTAGGTGGAGATGCGGTCGCTCGCCACCATCAGCAGGCGGTCGCTCAGGTCGTACAGCTCGCGGACCTTTCCACTTGCGATCAGGGGCAGGTCGGCGAGAGCGGCGGTCACTTGGCGCGATGCTACCAATGGGCGCGGCAGGTTAGGCCGCGAGAATCTGCGCGGCCAGGATTGCCGCGTTGCGTGCATTGTCGAGTCCCACGCAGGCCACCGGCACTCCCGGTGGCATCTGCACGATCGAGAGGATCGCATCGAGGCCGCCGGCGGCCGTCAAGCGCCCTGAGAGCGGCACTCCGATCACGGGCAGGTCTGTGTGCGCGGCCACCGCGCCCGGCAGCGCGGCCGAGATACCGGCGCCCGCGATCACGACCCGCAGGCCGCGCGACTTGGCGCTCTTGGCGTACTCGGCGACCTTGTCGGCTTCGCGGTGAGCCGACATCACCTGCAGCTCGTGCGGGATGTTGCGCTTGCGCAGCTCGTCGGCGGCCTTCTCCATCGCCTCCATGTCGCTCTCAGAGCCCATCACGATGCCGACGAGCGCCCCGTCCACGTCGAACTCCTCGAGCTGCGCCTGCACCTCGGCTTGGGCGAGCTCGGTTCGTATCGGGGTCGGGGCGTCGGCGCTCATACCGCTGCCTTGGGCTCCCGCTCGGCGTTCGCGGCTATATCGCCCCGCACTTGCATTCCCTTGAAGCTAATCATCCGTGCGGCAGCATACGCCCCCTCGCGGGCCGATCCCACGCTGGGCCCGAGCGCGGTGACGTTAAGCACGCGCCCGCCAGCGGTGACTATCGCCTCGCCCCCAGCAACCGAGCCGCTTTGCCCGGAGTCGCTATGCCCGGAGTCGCCATGCCCGGAACCGCTGTCGCGGCGCGCCGTGCCGGCATGCGTCACCTCGATACCGGGCGGCACGTCGTCCAGCCCGCGAATCTCCTCGCCGCTGGAGGATGAGGCGGGATACCCCGCGGAGGCAAGCACGAGCGTCACGGCCCAGTCATCGCTCCAGGTCAGCTCCGCGCCCTCGAGGCCGCCGGGCCGCGTCGCCGCCAACAGCAGCTCGAGCAGGTCGGAGCGCAGACGCGGCAGCACCGCCTGCGTCTCCGGATCGCCGAAGCGCACGTTGAACTCGAGCACGCTCGGGCCGCTCTCGGTGAGCATCAGCCCGGCGTAGAGCACGCCGTGAAACGGAGTGCCCCGCGCGCGCATGAGGTCCACGACGGGCTGGTGCACCGCCGCCACCAGCTCACCCACTCGCGCCGCGTCAATCGCGGCGACCGGCGAGTAGGAGCCCATCCCGCCCGTGTTCGGTCCACGATCCCCGTCGAAGATGCGCTTGAAGTCGCGCGCGGGAGCCATCGGCACGGCCCGCACTCCGTCGCACAGGGCGAGCAGCGACAACTCCTCGCCGACCAGGCGCTCCTCGACGACCGCGCTGGGCCCCGCTACTCGGGCGTCGCTACCCGGTCCACGCGACCCGCTTGCCGCGACCCGCTCGCCACCGACAGAGGAAGGGACCGACTGGGTCGTCGCGCCCGCACCAAAGCGGTTCTCGACGAAGATCTCGCTCAACGCCGCGTGCGCCTGGGGCGCGTCATCGGCGACGGTCACGCCCTTGCCAGCGGCCAGCCCGTCGGCCTTGACGACCACGCCAGGCGCCGCCAGCTCGCGCACGGCCTCGATGCCTTGCTCGAGCGATTCCACGCGCCGCCAGCGCGCGGTGGGCACGCCCGCCTGCTCCATCGCCTGCTTCGCGAAGGCCTTGGACCCCTCGAGCTCCGCGGCGGCCGCGCTCGGGCCGAAGACAGCGTGGCCGCGTTTGGCCAGAGCATCCACCAGTCCAGCGACGAGCGGCACCTCGGGGCCCACCACTGTCAGCCCGACATGCTCGCGCTCCACAGCCGCCACCAGCCGCGGGATGTCGTCCACCGCGATGTCGAGCACCCGCGCGTCCCGGGCGATCCCAGCGTTGCCCGGGGCGCACAGCAACTCCGGCTCTTGGGGGGACCGCGCAAGAGCGCGCACGAGCGCGTGCTCGCGCCCACCGCTGCCAACAACTAGGACCTTCATCGCCTAGCTCACAGAGAGGCGATGAACTCGTCCACGGGGATCGCCGCAAGCGTCTCGTAGCGACCGGTGCCGCGCGAGCCCAGCTCGAGCGATACGCGCGCCATCGTCGTCTCGTCGGGTGCCTCCACCACGGATACGAAGTCAACCTTGCCGAGCGTGGCCCATTGCGCCTTGACGGTGGCGCCGAGCTGCTCGACCTCCTTGTTCACCTCACGGATGCGCTCCGGGTTGTTCTTGACCGTCTGCACGCCCTCCGGCGTCAACGTCGAGAGCATTATGTACGTGGGCATAGCTCCTCCGCCTGTTTGCGAGTTGGTTCGCGCTGCCTGCGCGCTCACTCTCGTTGTACAGGATCGGCAGGCGACGGGCTTGCCGATATGGGAGCGTGAGTGGTTTGTCCGTTTCGGAGGTGCCCGTGCGTGCGCGCGCGAAGTTAGCTTTCTTCGCGCGCCCGCGCGCGTGGCACCGATGGTCGCGCAACATACCGTCCCAAGCAATAAGCGATAATCCCCAGAGTGATCGCGCGCTATACCCGCCCCGAGCTGGGCGCACTGTGGACCGACGAGGCTCGCATGGAGACATGGCGCCGGGTCGAGCTCGCCGCCTGCGAGGAGCTACCCGGCCTGCTCGGGGACGGCGAGGGACCGACTCCCGCCGAGCTGGAGGCGATTCGCGCAGCGACGTTTACCGTGAATGCGGTCAACGAGCGCGAGCGCACCACCGACCACGACGTGGCCGCGTTTATCGACGTGCTCTCGGCGACGGCCGGTGAGGCCGGCCGTTGGATCCACTTCGGGCTGACATCCTCGGATGTGCTCGACACCGCGCTTGCCCTGCAACTGCGCGCGGCGGGCGAGGTGATCGTGGCGGGGGCACATGCGCTCGTGCAAGCGCTTGCCGCTTGCGCACGCGAGCAGGTCAGCACGCTGTGCGTGGGACGAACGCATGGGGTGCACGCCGAGCCCACCACCTTCGGCGTCAAGCTGGCGGGCTTTGCCTTCGAGGCCCACCGCAACGCTTCGCGGCTTCAGCGGGCCTTTGAGCAGGTGGCCGTCGGGGCGATCTCTGGCGCGGTGGGCACCTACGCGGCGACCAGCCCCGAGTTCGAGCGGCGCGTGCTCCAACGGCTCGGCTTGGCGCGCGAGGATGTCTCAACGCAGGTTGTCGCACGCGACCGCCATGCCGAGCTGCTGCAGGCGATCGCGCTTGCCGGCGCCGGCATCGAGCGATTGGCCACCGAGATCCGCCACCTGCAACGCACCGAGGTGCGCGAGGCGCAAGAGCCGTTCCGAGCAGGCCAGAAGGGCAGCTCAGCGATGCCCCACAAGCGCAACCCGATCAAGAGCGAGCAGCTCACGGGCCTCGCACGAGTGCTGCGCGGCAACGCACAGGCCGCCCTGGAGAACGTGGCGCTATGGCACGAGCGCGACATCTCTCACTCCTCGGTGGAGCGCGTCATCCTGCCCGACTCGACGATCCTAATCGACCACATGCAGCGCTCGACCACAGCGCTCGTGCAGGGATTGGTGGTGAACGAGCAACGTATGCTCACCAACCTGGAGCTCACCCATGGCGCGCTGTTCTCACAACGTGTGTTGCTGGCGCTCGTCGAGGGCGACGCAGGGCGCGGTCGTGCGCCGATGGTACGTGACGACGCCTACCGCATCGCCCAAGAGCTGGCTCAGCGTGCGTGGGACGAGGGCACACCGCTGCGAGACTTGCTCGCCACCGACGAGCGTGCTGCCGGCCTCGATCTCGATGGGATCTTTGACTACGGGCACTACACGCGCCACGCCCAGGAGATTGTGGCGCGACTGGACGAGATCGCCTGAGGGCAGTCCACTCGAGCGTTCCTCACCTAGTCACAAACCGAGCGCTCGCTTCCCAGCCTCGAAGGCGGCGTATCGCCGCTTGCCTTCCGCCTCATTGAGCGCTATCTCGGCATCGATCTCATCGCGATAGTCACCGTAGTAGGCAATTGAGGCCTCGACCAGCGCGGGCGCGATCTCCAAGTATGCGGCTGCCTCGTCAAGATCGTGATCGTTGTCACGGACGACCTCAATCACCTGCCAGACATCGAGCCCGCGATCGATCAGCGCCGCCCTTCGGCCGCTCGGGCCGTCTACGAAGCGGATCAGCGGGTGATCCTCTCGGCGCAAGCTCTCGTCGACGTAGCGCTGGGCAAGGGTCCGCGGAGCAAGAGCCGCTCGCTGACGCCGGGCCGAAGACGCAGCGTGAAGTGGTCGCTCACGCAGCCAGTCTATCACCTGGTGTCACGCTGTGACACCAGGTGATAGGAAGCTGGCCTTTCCCCTCGCCGAAGCGCGGGGACTACCTGCGTTTGCGTTTTACCGGCTCGCTGACCACAATGGACTTCTTCACTGTCGTCCCGCCTGTGACGGTCACTGTGGCCTTGCCAGACAGCCGGCCCTTGGTCGCAGCGAGCGCACTCTTGCCAGCCGCCGTCAAACGGACGGAGATCGTCGCTTTCTTACCCGCGGCAAGCGAGTATGAGCCCTTTGCGAGTATCACCGTCTTCTTTTTGGCTTTTCTGCCTTTGCCCTTGACCAGCCCGGTGAGTTCGATCGTTCCCGCGCAAGTCGCGTTCGTGCAGGCAAGCGGCACCCGCGCCGATCCGCCGGACGCGGCGATTTTCGAGCTCGACACCGTCACCACCGGCAGGAGAACCGTGACTGCGGCGCTCCTGGCGCTTACGTGTCCGGCGACGTTGGTCGCCGTGACTTCACACACCAGCCCATGACCCACGTCGGCCGCTTGTACCAAGTAGGCGGAGGAGGTGGCACCGGCAATCGCCGCGCCTTCGCGCAGCCACTGGTAGGTAAACGTCGAGGACAGGGGCCATCCAGCGGACAACGTTAGTTCCGGATCTCCGCTCCACGACCCATTTGAGCAGCTCAACACACTGCCGACCGTGGGCGTACCCGAGATCGCCGGCGCGGCCGTGTTGAACGGCGCGGAGGACACCATCGCCGCGTTGACCCCAGACGTTGTTGCGCCGGCAGTCGCGGTCACCGGGTTGGCGGTCACCGCCGACGGCTGGTTGCTGTACCACTGCGTGATATATGGCGCAGGACACTGCACAGCGTGCGCGCACGCCTTTTCTTCAGCTTCGGACTGTTCCCAGTAGAACTCAACCTTGTAAGGGCCGGCCGGCAACCCTGTCACCGTATATTCGCCCTTCGCGTTGGTGACCGTTGAGTTGGAGATGAATTCTTCTCCGGAGTTCGCGTTGACCGCATAAACTCCGATTTTCGCCAGCCCACCGCGGGTTGCGGCGCTGGTCACCATCCCCGAGATCTTCCCGCCTTCACGCAGCGTCACGTTGAGCGCGTCGACTTCAGGCGCTTCCTTGACCGTCGTCGCAACGCTCTGGTAGAGGTAGCCGGTGTTATTGCCGGGGTAGAATGAGACAGTGTATTCGCTGGGCGACAGACCTTCCACCGTGTATTCACCGTTCCCGCCGGTCGTGGTGGATCGCACAAATTCGCCGTTCATGCGGTCAATATCGATAGTGACGCCCGACAATCCCGTGCCCGAGACGTTGGTCACTTTGCCTTCGATCTTGCCGACCTTCTGCAGTTCGGCTTCGATCGTACGCGTTGCCCCTTCACCGAGGAAGAACGAAGTGGCGCCCCTAAACGACAGCTGTTTGTCGTAGTACTGCGTGACAAACGTAGGTTCGTCTGAGAACTCGACCTTGTAACTGCCTTCTGCCAGACCCGTAACTTTATATTCGCCGTTTGGGCCCGTAGACGTAGACCCCTTGACTTCGCCTTCGTTCAGGCCATAAACGGTGACAGTCACGTGTTCCAGGGTTTTGTGGGCGACGGCGGCTTCCTTCACGGTGCCTTCGATACTGCTGGTAGCCGCGAGAGCGGCTGGTGCGAGCGCGAGCGAGACCACTGCCCCGACCACCGCGGCGAACGCCCAATGACCGGTCCCCTTGCGCCATCTACCGCCGCGCATAGCGCGACTGGAAGCATCGTTCTCGGCGCTGCGACACGCCTCTGGCAAAGTCCTTCTCATAGAATTCTTCCTTTGTTTGATGTGCCTAACATGCAGCGCCCAGCGGTATTCCGGACGATCTGCGCGAGCCATTGCAACTTCCCAAACCCGCGATACCCCTCATGGGTGCGGCGGATCGTATTCAGAGACTGGCGTCCCGTCAAGACACGATCCCAATTAATCGTACCCTGCCGATAGTTGCGTGTCGCCGTGGACGGGCCGCAGGTCATGCCCCGGCGAGCACCGCTGGGGCATGCTCGAGCATAACCTGGCCATCGACTGCTTGGGCAAGCACGGCGTCCCCGGCGTGGAAACGCCCCTCCAGCAAGGCGAGCGCCAAGCGGTCGACCAACTGCTTCTGGATCACGCGCCGCAAAGGCCGCGCACCATAGACCGGATCATAGCCCATGTTGCCCAATAGCTCGCGCGCGGCTGGGGTGACCTCCAAGTGCACGCCCCGCTCTGCCACACGCTCGATCACTTGCTGCAACTGCAGGTCGACAATCTCGCCGATCTGCTCACGTGAGAGTGGGTCGAAGCGGACGATGTCGTCTAGGCGATTGATGAACTCGGGCTTGAAGTGCTGGGTCAGCTCCGAGCGCATGTCGTCGCCCGTCGCCGACACCGGAATATTGGAGGTCATGATCAGCACCGTGTTCTTGAAGTCGACCGTGCGTCCCTGGCCGTCGGTGAGGCGGCCGTCGTCCATCACCTGCAACAGCGTGTTGAACACGTCGGGGTGGGCCTTCTCTATCTCATCCAGCAGCACGACCGAGTACGGGCGGCGTCGCACCGCCTCGGTGAGCTGACCTCCCTCTTCGTAGCCAACGTAGCCGGGGGGCGCACCGACAAGGCGTGACACGGAATGCTTCTCCATGTACTCGCTCATGTCGATCCGCACCATCGCGTCCTGGGAGTCGAACATGAACTCGGCCAGTGCGCGCGCCAGCTCGGTCTTGCCGACCCCGGTGGGGCCGAGGAACAGGAACGTGCCGATCGGGCGGTTGGGGTCTTGAAGTCCCGCGCGCGAGCGACGCAGGGCGGTGGCCACCGCCTCGACCGCCTCATCCTGGCCGACGACGCGGTCGTGCAGGCGCTCCTCCATGTGGATCAGCTTCTCGACCTCACCCTCCAGCAGACGCGAGACCGGAATGCGGGTCCAGCGCGCCACTACCTCCGCGACGTCCTCGGCATCAACCTCCTCCTTGAGGAAGACCGGCCCACCTGTGGTCGCGCCATCGGCGGTCCCGCTCACCCCAACCTTGTCACGCTCTCGCTCGGTGGCTTCGAGTTCGGCGAGCTCGAGTTCGAGCTTCGGGATCTCCGAGTGGATCAGCTTTGCGGCCCGCTCGAGGTCCCCGTCGCGTGGGGCCCGCTCAGCCTCGATGCGCAACTGCTCAAGACGCTCCTTGATCTCCCGCACACCCTGAAGCGACTGCTTCTCCTTCTCCCATTGCGCCCTCATCTCATCCGAGCGAGCGCGTAGGCCAGCCAGCTCGGCCTCGATCGTCTCGCGGCGCTCTTGGGAGGCGTCGTCCTTCTCCTTGCGCAACGAGGTCAGCTCGATCTCCAATTGCATCACGCGCCGTTCGACCTCATCGATCTCCGTGGGCACGGAGTCGATCTCGATGCGGATCTTCGAAGCCGCCTCGTCGATCAGGTCGATCGCCTTGTCGGGCAGGAAGCGATCGGCGATGTAGCGATCGGAAAGCGTGGCGGCGGCAATCAGGGCGTTGTCCTGGATACGCACTCCGTGATGGGTCTCATAGCGCTCCTTGAGCCCGCGCAGGATCGCGATCGTATCCTGCACGCTCGGCTCGCCCACCATCACCGGCTGGAAGCGCCGCTCCAGGGCGGCGTCCTTCTCGATGTACTTGCGGTACTCATCGAGTGTGGTGGCGCCCACGCAGCGCAGCTCCCCGCGCGCGAGCATTGGCTTGAGCAAGTTCGCGGCATCGACTGCCCCTTGCGCCGCGCCGGCGCCAACAATCGTGTGCAGCTCATCGAGGAACAGGATCACGGTGCCCTGTGCCTCTGAGACTTCCTTGAGCACGCCCTTCAGACGCTCCTCGAACTCACCGCGATAGACGGCCCCCGCGATCAACGCGCCCATGTCCAGTGCGATCACACGTCGCTCGCGCAGCGACTCGGGCACGTCGCCGGAGACGACGCGTTGCGCCAGGCCCTCGACGATCGCGGTCTTGCCGACGCCGGGCTCACCGATCAGGACGGGGTTGTTCTTCGTGCGACGCGAAAGCACTTGGATCACACGGCGGATCTCCTCGTCGCGCCCGATGACGGGGTCGAGCTTGCCCTGCTCGGCAAGCTCTGTGAGGTCGCGCCCAAAGCGCTCCAGTGGCTTTTGCTCCTCCTCTGGGGGGGCCTGCATCGCGGGTCCGCCTTGCATCTGTCCGTCGGGCGGCGTCATCGCTCAGATGCCTCGCTCGCAGGGGAACGGCGTGTTCGATGGCGTTCGCTCACTACTTGTCGGCTTCCGCTCGTTTGGCCTTCCTGATCGGTACCCGAAAGGGCGAACGAGCATCCGCGGCGCGCACGAGATCCGTCCCCGGAGGTGCCCCCCGGAATGGGACGAGCTCGGCGCGAAAGGAGCGACGGACCTGCTCGAGCTCCTCGGCCAGTTCGACCTGGGCGTGCAGTGCCTGCAGCTCGAGCTCTTCAATGCGGGCGTGCATACCGTCGACTTCGGACTCGAGATCGAGCACGCGCTGCACACCGGCGAGGTTGAGGCCGAGCTCGCCGGTCATCTCGTGAATGCGACGCAGCTTCTCGACGTCATGCTGGGAGTAGAGGCGTGTGCCCTTGGGTGAGCGCTTGGGCTCGACAAGCCCGCGCGACTCGTACATGCGCAGCGTCTGCGGATGCATGTCGGCAAGCTCGGCGGCCACCGAGATCATGAACACCCCGCGGTCGGTCTCGACTTCGACGCGGGTGACACGTGTCGGCGCGGCGCGAGGCGCGCGCGGAGTGCCTCCGGAGCCCTCCGCGCGTCGGGCGGTCATCAATCCTCACCTGCCGCGGCTGCTTGTCCCGCGCCGGCGAACAACTTCGCGCGCGGGTCGCCGTCCATGACCTTCGCGAGCTCATCGACCGCGGCGCGCTGCTCGTCGCTGAGTTGCTCGGGGACGTCGAGCGTGAAGCGGTAGTGGATGTCCCCCCGACTCTTGCTACCGAGCTTGGGGGGACCCTCGCCGCGCAGACGTTGGAGGGCGCCATGCTGGGTGCCGGGCTTTACGCGCAGCGTCTTCGATCCGTCGAGCGTGGGTACGCGTACCTCGGCGCCGAGCAGGGCCTCGGGGATCGTGAGCGGGACCTCCGCCTCGAGATTGTCGCCCTTGCGCCTGAACGCGGGCGAGGGATCGACGTGTGTGACGACGTATAGATCGCCAGCTGGCCCCCCGCTCGCTCCGGCCTCGCCCTTGCCGGGCACGCGGATGCGCGAGCCCTCCTTTACACCAGCCGGGATGTTGACACGGAATTTCTTGACGGTTCGCAGGGCACCAGAGCCGTGACAGGTCGGACACGGGTCCTCGATAACGGTGCCGCTGCCACCGCACAGCGAGCAGGGCTGAGTAATCGAGAACATGCCCTGCCCCTGATTCTCGATCCCCCGTCCTTCGCAGCGCGGGCAGACCTTCGGCGTTGTGCCGGGCTTCGCGCCTGTGCCGTGACAGGTGGAGCAGATGCCGGTCGTAGGTACCGATAGCGGCACCTGGGCGCCCGAGATCGACTGGTCGAAGGAGATCCGCACCTCGGTCTCCAGGTCATGCCCGCGCTGTGGGCGCGAGCGTCCTCGCCGACCACCGGACGCGCCAGATCCACCGGCACCGGCAGCACCAGAACCACCGCCGAATAGGTTGGAGAGGATGTCGCCCATCGAGGAGGCGTCGAAGTCGAAGTTGCCAAAGCCACCGAAGCCCGGCCCTCCCGCAGCCCCACCCGCGAACTGGCCGGTGCCATTGTCGTACTGCTTGCGCTTCTCGGGGTCGCCGAGCACGTCATGGGCTTGGGAGATCTCCTTGAAGCGCTCCTCGGCCTGTTTGTCGTCTGGGTTGCGATCGGGGTGGTACTTGCGCGCGAGCTTGCGATAGGCCTTCTTGATCTCCTCGGCGTTTGCTTTCTTATCGACGCCAAGCGTCTTGTAGTAGTCGGGACGCGATGCCATTCAAGGCCTCCGACTACGCGGCCACCAGCACGCGGGCTGGTCGGATGATCGTCTCGCCCATGCGATAGCCATCCTGGTAAACCTCGGCGACGGTGCCGCTTGAGGCACCCTCGATTGGCTGCTGGGCCATCGCTTCCTGTTGGTTGGGGTCAAACAACTCCCCCAATGGTGCGAACGCCTCGATGCCAACGCGCGCGAGCGCGGCAGCTATCTCAGTGCGCACCAAACGCACCCCTGCGAGCAGCGGATCCTCAGCCTCGGCCGCCTCGATCGCGCGGTCGAGATTGTCGAGTGCCGGCAGTAGCTCCTTGGCGAGTTTGACCACACCACGGTCCTGAGCGAGCGCCGCATCGCGCGCAACGCGCTTACGGTAGTTCTCGAAGTCCGCCTGGGTGCGCTGGGCGAGCGCCAAGTACTGATCGCGCTCGGCCGCCGTCTTTACGAGCTCGTCGAGGTCCCCCTCGACCTCGACGGCATCGTCGTCCTCTACTTGCTCGGCCTCTACCTCCTCGGCCTCGACCTCCTCGATCTCCTGCTCTACCTCCTCCATCAGCTCTTGCCCTCGTCGACCACCTCGGCGTCGACAACGTCCTCCTCGGAGGCCGTGCCATCGCTCGAAGCCTCGCCGGCGCCACCATCGCCAGAAGCGGCCGCGTCGGCCTGAGCCTTTTGGTACATCGCCTCGGAGACCGCATGGAATGCGCTCTGCAGGGCCTCGGTGCGCGCATTGATCGCCGCGGGGTCCTCGGCCTCGAGCGACTCGCGCACCTCCTTGATCGCCTCCTCGATGCGACCCTTGGAGTCGGAGTCAACCTGGTCACCGAGATCGACCAGCTGGCGCTCGGCCTGATATGCGGCGTTCTCGCCGTTGTTGCGAGCCTCCGCCAGCTCACGCGCCTTGCGGTCCTCCTCAGCGTGGGACTCGGCGTCGGTGACCATCCGCTTGATCTCATCGTCAGAGAGACCGGAGCCTGCCTTGATCTCGATCTTCTGCTCCTTTTGAGTGCCGAGATCCTTGGCGGACACGTTGAGGATTCCATTGGCGTCAATGTCGAAGGCGACTTCGATCTGCGGGATACCGCGCGGGGCCGGCGGGATGCCAGTGAGCTGGAACTTACCCAGCGACTTGTTGTACTGAGCCATCTCGCGCTCGCCCTGCAGCACGTGGATCTCAACCGAGGGCTGATTGTCCTCCGCTGTGGAGAACACCTCGCCCTTACGTGTCGGGATCGTGGTGTTGCGCTCGATCAGCTTGGTCATCACGCCGCCCTTGGTCTCGATGCCAAGTGTGAGCGGGGTAACGTCGAGCAGCAGCACGTCCTTGACGTCGCCGGCGAGCACGCCGGCCTGGATGGCGGCGCCGACGGCGACCACCTCGTCGGGGTTCACACCACGATGGGGATCCTTGCCGGTGAGCTCCTTGACCTTCTCCTGTACAGCCGGCATACGCGTCATGCCACCGACGAGCACGATGTGGTCGATCTCCTTGACGCCCTTGTCTTTGGCGTCATCGATCGCCTGACGCACAGGTGCTACGACGCGGTCGAGCAGAGCGGAGGTGAGCTCGGCGAGCTTGGCGCGTGTGAGTCGAGTGTCGAGGTGCTTGGGCCCGGCGGAGTCGGCCGTGATGAACGGCAGGTTGATCTGCGTCTCCTGCGTGGTGGACAGCTCGATCTTGGCCTTCTCGGCGGCCTCGTAAAGGCGCTGCAAGGCCATCGGGTCGGCGGACAGATCAATTGCCTGGTCGCGCTTGAAGTCGGCCACGAGCCAGTCGACGATCGCCTTGTCGAAGTTATCCCCGCCGAGGTGGTTGTCGCCGGCGGTGGACTTGACCTCGAACACGCCGTCGCCGATCTCGAGCACGGACACGTCGAAGGTGCCACCGCCGAGATCGAACACAAGGATCGTCTGGTCGTTTTCCTTGTCCAGGCCGTACGCCAACGAGGCCGCGGTGGGCTCGTTGATGATGCGCTTGACCTCGAGGTTGGCGATCTTGCCGGCGTCCTTGGTCGCCTGGCGCTGGTCGTCGTTGAAGTAAGCGGGGACGGTGATCACGGCCGAATCGACCGTTTCGCCGAGGTACGCTTCTGCATCGGTCTTCAGCTTCTGCAAGATCATCGCGGAGATCTCAGGTGGCGAGTACTGCTCGCCGGCGGCTTCCACGCGCGCATCGCCGTTGGGACCGGATACGACCTTGTAGGGGACGATCGACTCCTCCTCGCGGACCTCGCCCTCCTTGCGGCCCATGAAGCGCTTGATCGAGAAGACGGTGTTCTGCGGGTTGGTGACGGCCTGGCGCTTGGCGACAGTGCCGACAAGCCGCTCACCGGAGGCGGTGAAGGCGACAACAGATGGGGTGGTGCGGCCGCCCTCGGCGTTCTCGATGACGGTGGGCTCGCCCCCCTCGAGCACGGCCATGCACGAGTTCGTGGTGCCGAGGTCGATTCCTATGGTCTTGCCCATGAGGTGATGCTCCTTGCGTTAGGCGTGGTTCAAAATCTAAGTGGGAATGTAGCAGATTATCTCCATAAGTCAAGTAGCGCGGGCTGCGCTGGCAGATCATTCAGTTTGCTTACCCAATGCTTCTTCGCGCCACTCACGCGACGTGCACGGCGAACGCCGAGCAAGAGCCGGTGCTGACCTTGCACTGATTGGTGCACGAGTGCCGAGCACACGCGGTAGCGTTTAGGCATGAACCTCCCTCGGCCACAGCTGGCTCTGCCGGCAGGACCGATCAAGCCGAAGCTGCGGGGCGTGTCGCATCAGTACGCGTTCTTCATATCGCTCGGCTGCGGCATGGCGCTGATCCTCGGTGCATCAGACGGGCGGGCGCGGCTTGCCGCAAGCATCTACGCGGCGGCGGTGTCGGCGCTGCTGGGCACCAGCGCGCTCTACCACCGGGTCACCTGGCGACCGCAAGCGCGGCGCTGGATGCGGCGCTTGGACCACTCGATGATCTTCGTGCTGATCGCGGGCACCTACACACCGGTGGCCCTGCTCGCTTTGAAAGGGTCGCTGGCAAGCACGATCCTGATCGTGCTGTGGGCTGGGACGCTCGGCGGGGTCGTGTTCAAGCTGCTGTGGATCGACGCGCCTAAGTGGCTGTTCGCCGGCGTGTACGTCGCGCTCGGGCTGGTCTCCGCGGCCGTGTTCGGCGAGCTGCCGGCGACGATCGGCTGGCTCGGCGTGGCGGGGCTTGCCACGGGTGGCCTGCTGTACGTGATTGGAGCGATCGTGTACGCGAGTGGCCGGCCGAACCCGTGGCCGAAGGTGTTTGGCTACCACGAGATATTCCACGCGCTCGTGATCGCCGCGGCGGCGCTGCAATACGCGGTGATCGCGTTTGCGGTGCTCCCCCATGGCTGATTGCACCGCCCAGAGGCACACGCGGAACCGACGCTTGGTGCCGACCCTCCTCAAGCCCGCGCGTTGCGTGGGGCTGCAACTTCTGCCGACGTGAACAATCCACGACTCGGGCACATGCGCGCCAGCGCGCATTCACCGCAAGCGGGCTTGCGGGCGTGGCAGGTGCGCCGCCCGTGGCGCAACAGATTCACGTGGAACTCGAGCTCGTCGCCCGCCGGTGTGAGCGCGAGCATCTGGTCGTGCAGCTCCTCGAAAGGGGCGCCCGGGCGGAATAGACCGAGGCGCGTGCCCACGCGCGAGACGTGCGTGTCAACCGGGATGTCGGGCAACCCGTAGGAAAACAGCAGCACGCAGGCGGCCGTCTTGCGCCCGACACCAGGCAACGCGCATAGGTAGGCCCGGCTCTGCTCGACCGGCGCGTCGCGTATCCACTCCAGCGACAGCGGCTCGCGAGGATCGCGCGCGGAGTCGGAGATCGCGGCGAGAATCGCCTGGATGCGGGCCGACTTGACCTTGGAGATGCCACCTGGGCGGATCGCCTCCTCGACCGCGGAGACGGGCGCGGCGAGCATCGCGGCGTAGTCGATTGGCCCGGTGGGCGGGCCTGAATCCCCGAAGCGCTCGCGCAGACGCAGGAAGGCGACGTCGCGGTTGCGGTCGTTCGTGCTTTGCGAGAGCACCGTGAGCACAAGCTCATCGAGCGGGCGCTCGTGGGGAGCCATGCGCGGGATGCCGTACACCTCGCGCAGGCGGTCGCGGACGCGCAGCACGCGCGCGCGGGTGGGTGGCTTCCAGGGATCGGGCACGAGCCCACGCTATATCCTCGCCCAGTGTCAGCAGAGATCAGCAAGCACACCGCCGAGCTCGATACCCCCCTCGCACCCCGCGATGCGGGCGGCCTGCCGCTGTTCTGGCGCAGCGCACCGTCAGACGGTGAGGTGGCGCCGGCGCTCTACCTGCACGGTGTGCCAAGCAATTCGGACGAGTGGATCCCGTTCCTGGAGCGCAGCGGTGGCCTTGCGCCGGACCTGCCCGGCTTCGGGCGCTCCGGCAAGCCCGAGTATCTGAGGTACACGATCGACGAGTACGCGGACTTCCTCGTGCGCTTCCTCGACATGCTCGAGGTCGAGCGCGTGCGGCTGTTCGTGCACGACTGGGGCGCGGTCGGACTCGCGTTCGCCCAGGCGCACCCGGAGCGGGTGGAGCGGCTTGTGGTGAGCAACGCCGTGCCACTCCTCCCCGGGTATGAGTGGCATCGCACCGCGCGCATGTGGCGCACGCCCATCATTGGAGAGATCGCCATGGGCGCCACCACGCGCCGCCTGTTGCGTCGCTCCACGCGCGAGGCGAACGTCACACCCGGGCCGCTGCCCGAGGCGTGGCTCGACTCCGTGCTCGACCACTTCGATCAGGGCACGCAGCGCGCGATCCTGCGCCTGTATCGCAGCTCGCCGAGCGAGGTGCTGGCCAAGGCGGGCGAGCACCTTTCGCGGCTGGAGATGCCGTCGCTCGTGCTGTGGGGTATGAAGGACCCCTACATTCCCGAGCGCTTCGCAACCGAGTACGCCCGTGCACTACCTAACAGCGAGCTGGTTGAGTTGCCGGACGCCGGCCATTGGTGGTGGCTGGATCGACCTGACGCAATCGAGCGCGTGACCGACTTTCTCACAGCGCCTTGAGGATGTTTAGGCGACGGGTGGGTCGATGGTGTGTTGTATCGCTCGACCGCGTTGGGTGAGTGTCCATGCGTTTGGTTCGCCCTTGGGGTGGCCTTCGCCTGTGTTGCTCGCCAGGCCAGAGCGCTCGAGGCGTCGCAGTAGCTTTGAGATTTGGCCTTGGTCTGTGACGCCGGCGGCGTCGCCGATCTCGCGGTTGCTCGAGCCCGGCTGCGCACCCATCACGGCCAGTACGCGTGCCGTACGGAACGTGATGCGGATCGGGAGATCCTTGAAAGGGTCCTGGACGTGTGCGGAAACACGACCGTTCTGTTTGGGAGCGAACGCCGGGGCGGGGTGCGCGAGCTCGCGCGCGGCGGCGGCGGATCCGAGGTAGGGGTGGACGATCATGCTCATCAATGGGTTGACCAGTGGGAGGAGAGGATCAGCGCCACTCTCCCTCAAGCGCGTGTGGATCACCGACAGGACACCGCCGACCGCACCCTCGGCCGTGAGCGGCGGCGGCCCTGAGCCCTTGCTCTCGCCGCTTCCCGTGTGCCCTTTGGCTTTGTCCTCGCGGGTGCGTCCCTCGTCAATCGCCGTGACAAGAGCCTGCACCACCGTCCATCGTCGCTCGAGCACGGCCGGTCCGCCCTTTAGCGTCTCGACGACGCACATGCGCGCCAATGGAGGCTCTTGATCGAACAGCTCGAGCAGGGTCGTCAGCGCGACGCGCACACGTTTCTGCCACTCGCCTTTGGACATGTACGCCGGGACGACGTGTGCCGCGATCCGTTCGAGCCCGAGCTCGAATGCTGCCAGGAAGCATCCTTCGCGGTCGAGGAACAGGTCATAGAACGTGCGTCGTGAGACACCCGCGCGTTTGCAGATACGGTCCACCGACGCGTCCTGCCACCCATGCTCGGCGAGCACTTCGGTATAAGCCAGCAAAAGGCGCCGTCGCTGCATCTCGAGCACATGGCCACCCTCGCGGGTAGCGGACTGCGTCTTTGTCTTTGTGCCCATCTCATTTCTTCCTGTGGGCGCTCCCCTTGTGAACCGCCGGCTTGTGCCTCTTCTTCGCCTTTGCCTTCTTCGCCTTTGAACAGTTTGTGACTGTGATTGGGGTGGATTGTTTGATGACCATCCCGTTTTGTGCGTCGAACAGGGTCGGCATGGTGAGTTTGGTCTTGCAGAGGTTCCCGTTTGCCGCCAGGGCGGAGTATTTGCCTTGTGGCAAGTTCAGTTCGAAGCTGCCGACGGGCGCGTCTGGGACGGTGTGGAAGGTGCTTGAGGTGATGCCGGCTTTGTTGATGAATGTTTCGCCGTGCAGATCCAGGGTGACGCCGTAGCCTTGTAGTGCGATCACGAGTTCGGGGAACTTCGCGCCGCCATAGGACACGAAATACGCTGGCCCGGTGAGCGGGACAGGGATCAACGGAGTGATCGCGGTCCCGTGACCCACGATCGAGTCTGCTGGGCATCCAGCCGGGTTCGCTTCGAACTGCGTGGCCGTGCATGCCTTCTGCAATGTCGTCAAACGCGACGGGAGCTGCTTGGGCAGGTCCACCTTGACGCTCTTGACGTTCGCCTGGCTCCCAAACGGCGCTTTGGGATACGTGAGCTTCACCTTCAAGCTGGCACCGTTTGCGCGTGATGTTTTCCCGGAGGTCGAGACTTTGAACCCTGGTTTGAATCCAAGCACTGCACAGTTGGTGACTTGGAACGGCACGCTTACGTTATCGGTGGTGTTTTCGCTGGAATGGATCGTCCCTGTGACAGCCATCTTTTCGCAGTTGGTGGGGTTGAACTGGAAGTTGCCGCGGGTCGTAGTCGCGTTGACGTGCTGTATTTCCAGAGGTATCCCTTCGATGCTCGTCGGGATCGCATACGGCGAACCGGGAGGATCGCTCTTGATCGTAATTGCGGCCGTGATCGGGTTGACTTCGATCTTGCCGCGCACGATCACGCAATCACACGGGTCCTCACCGGCCGGGTTCTGAGTGTTGCGCTTCAGATCGAACGGGCCGGCCTTCGCCGGCACCTCGAAGGTGATCCCAAACGGCGCGCAACCTGGAGTCCCGACGGTGCAGCTACCGCTCCCGTTATACGGACCCGTGAGATAGAACTTGCCGCCGCCGACCGTGAACGGATCGCCACCGACCCCGACAGAGACTGTGGTTTCGCCGATCATGCTGTTCGGGCCGCACTCGCCCAGGTTTGCCTGCGGTTCGGGGCACAATTCGATATTCGAGAGGATCCCCGACAGTCCGGGCGGTAGGTGCGCTTCGACGGACTGCATGTTCTGTTCGCCGTCTTTGCGGCTGAACGTCAATGTGAGCGGCGAGAACGCGCCCGCGTTGATGTTCGTGGCGCCACCGCTCAACGACGGAGCGAACGGCAGACGCGCACCGGGACAGGCCTGGCCTGCTGGTTCATTGAAGCTCGCGGGACCGCTCGCGATGTTGAACGTCGAGCTGGAATCGACTTCGCCGGTTCCCGTCCACGGTTCGATCGCCGCGGTCGTCGTGTACGCGCCGCAACGGACAGGGCTCGCCAGTGGCGCCCTGTCCCCACCAAAGAAATGCAGTTCGAATGTTTCGAACGGAAGTTGCGGCGTGTTCTTGAACGTCGAGACCAACTGCCCTGTCACAGGATTCGGCACGACTTCACCCGCGAGCTTGACACGCGAGCCCGATATCGGATCTTCGACAAACACATAAAGAGCAAGCAGCGAACCGAATGGGTTGGAGTTCTGGGTTGCCAGATAAGCTGCACCTTCCAACGGATTGGGTAGCAGCGGTGTCTTGATCTTCACAAGTCCGACCTTCGACGCATTCGGACACGTCGGTGGTTCGGCGCCTTTCAACGCGATCTGTTCTTCAGAGCAAGCCTGCAGCCCATCGGCGCCGGACGGATTGACCGCGATGCCCGCGGGCAAAGCCACTGTAGTGTTCTTCACGTCGGCCTCTGACAGCCCAGTCGGGTTCAAGCTCACCGACTGCGGAACATGCACACTGACGGCCAATCCCGTCGGCGTGCTACCCGCCTGACTATCCGGAGCCACTTCTATGGTCGGATCGAACTGCAAACGATTACATCCATCCAATGTAGGCATGGGCGAGGTCAACTGCGAAGAGGCCACAACACTCGGTTCCTTCCACGAATCGCCTTCCACCGTCGAAGCCAACGGACCCGTACAAGACGTCGGCAGCGACAATAGAGGAGCGGGATGCGCATCTTCAAATGGGTGACACACGGGCTCGAAGACCCCAGGTTCGTGTTCTGCAATGGAGAGTTCGCTGCCCAAACATTCTTCTCCCCTGGAGATATTGTGGCGCGTATCTCCCGGCACACCCCAGAAGGTGACTTCACTACCCAAGAATTCGGCAGCCTGGGAAATATTCTTGACATCGACCGTGACACCGTAATCGTCGCCGGTGCGCACCGAAGTATCCAGGAGTACCGGGATTCCGTCGACGCGAAAGCCAAATCTCGCCGGCTCGCCGGCGGATGGCTCAATATTATATAGCGACTGAGCAATCGGGAATACAAAGCCTCTCGAACCGCCGCGACCAAAGGACGGCACCCTTACGCCGACGCTCAAATTCACGTATGCTCGCGCGACGCCAACGATGGTTTGCGGCGCGCATTCTCCGAAGGATCCGGATAGAAACTCGGCCAGTGTGCATTGTGCGAATGGGGTGGGATTCCCGATCAAGCCTGGTGGTAGCTTGAAATGCAGATCCTTGGTCATGGCCAGGGGATCGCCCTGTTCGTCTTCGTTGACCATCAGCGTGGTGGTCAGCTGAAACGGGTGCGAACCAGCCTGCGTGTCGAGACCACCACCCTCTTCTTCCGGCCGGATTTCATAAGTATCGACACCAAACGGGGAGCCATCGCCGACCACGATCGGCCGCTTCACACTTGCGTTCGGGGCGCCACCACCCGTGATATTCGCCGCATTTACTTCACCAGTGCTCGCCCCCACTGAGTCCACCCTGATACGCATCTGCAACTGGTAATAGGGCGGAACAAAAGTGGGATATCGAGAGCCATCGTTGACACCACCGTGGGGAGGCGACCCCGGGGCCTCTGTTCCCGTAAATGTGCAGCTCACCGACCCAAGCGAGCAAAAGAGAGTAGCGCTCTGCGTGGAGAAAGCCTGCAATCCTTCGTCTGCGGCGCCTTCGATCGAGACGGGCTTCAACCCGGGGGGGAGCACGTCCCTGAGTGTCACAGGTGCTTCGGCGTCCGCGTCGCCGAGGTTTGTGGCCGTGACCATGATCACGCCGTCGGATGCGCCTCTGGCAAGCTCTTTTACCACAACCCGCCCTACTTCTTCGTTTTTGCGAAACACTCTAGATGCGGGCACGGTCAACTTCACAGGAAGATCCGCCAATCCGCCTATGAACTTGATTTCATATGGGGCTCCCCCTTCTTCGCCAGGCCCACCTGTCACTTCGACATTGCCAGAGCCGTACATTTCTTCAAGCCTTTCCTGCAATTCCTGATTAGTGGCGCCCACTGTGGCAATGGCCGTGGCTTCGCCTTCGCCTTCGCCTTCGAGCAGATAGAGGCCTTCGCTGCCTTCGACCGTCAGCTGGAATACCTCGTCTTTGGCGTGACCCGGCTGAATGCTGCTAGAACGCAGATTGGTAGTCAAATGCCACCAGGGCGAGGCGGCCGATGCGCTCGAAGCAGCCATCCCGGCGACGATCACACAAGCCACGAGACTCCCCGTGACACCACGCTTGACAGTGCCGATCATCATCGCCCGCCCTTCTTCTTGGAGTTGGCTTTGCCCGCCCTGGACCCATAACGCTTCCTCGCCGCCGCTTCACAGGAACGTCGTCGCCGACGCGACCTCTTGACGCGACAGGACTTCAACGCCCGCGAGAGCTTCTGCGCCCTCGTCAACGACTTCGGTTTGACCGCCGGCACAGGAACCGTCGCACTTACGTTGCCCACACCGGAGAAAGTGGCGCTCGGCGCCGAACCAAACAGACCTGGCTGGGGCGTCGGAGCGGGCTTGCATGCATCCCCCGTCGCACAAATCGGAGGCGACACGGGCGCCGCGGGAAAACACGGCAGCGCAACCGAGCATTCACGCGCGTCATAAATATCCATCGCGCTGTCAAAATCCTGCGAAAGTAGTTTCGCAGCCGTCCTGAAGAACACGTCACCGCCTGATTCGCTTGCATCCACGAACGACGATCCTTCAGAGGAGGCTCCCGATGAGATCAAACCCAGACACCCGTCCATCGCTTCCACATATGTGGATACAGCGGCGGTGCAGCGGCCTCCCCGCGGCTCGAACTCGTACACGTCCTCCGTGCCATCTACGTCCTGCGGCACCAAAGCGTCATAGCTATTGAAGAACAAGCGCCCACTATCAGACAAGTAGCGCAACTGATAAGGCAGAACGAATTCTTGGTAATCCCTGGGCCAGGCAGGTACGCTGGCGGCTGCGACTTCGTTGGATTCGGGCTGCGGCGCTCCTACGGGTCGTGCTCCGGTCGGATCGCAAGATGCGCAAATCAAGCGTTTGCCGAGCGCATCGTAGAGATACACCTCTTGATCGGGTCGTCCAGTGATCACATCGCGCGTGTCGTACCCCGTAAGGTCATTGCTCGACGTGAATGACAGCCAAAGCCCATTGGACGACACACGAGTGAATTCCACATGTCCATTCCATCCATCGGCGACAAGGCTCGTGACACCGTCGTGACGCACATAGATGTTTTCGCCCGGCGAGGCACCGGGTGCCAGCACACCCGCGGCCACAAAATAGACGTAGGAGTCGTCTTTGCTCTCGCCAAAGACCGCCTGCACATTGGCCGCTTCGCCCGAGTTCGCGTCTACCGAGAGATCGGTCAGTCTTTCACCGGCCGGCCTGTCCATGTCGTATTCATAGAGGTCGGCGCCACTCGCAGAGCTCGTAGCCGTCAGACGACCGCCATCGATGAAGAATATCTTCGATGCGTCACTGCTGGCGCCCGCGAACTGAGGCAATACGGACGGGCCTGCACCCCCCTCCAGTTCATCCAGCCTTGTATTCACCCCGGTCGACATTTCGTGCAGGTAGATCCCGCCTGTACCGGCGCCGCCGAGAATCACCCTTTCGCCGTCGCTCGAAATGGCCTGCATTCCAAACCGCTGTTCAGACGCGTTGAAAAGGGCTTGTTTGCCGCCAGCCACAGGCTGTTCACCGCTCACCAGGCGCAGGACCCCATTCGACCACTCATAGGCGCCTCCGTGTGGCGCTTGTTCAGAGGTCAGCTGCACGTTAGACGCGATCAACACATGGCTCAGGTCGGGCGTAGCCGCAACGAATGCGGGACCACAGATCACGGCTATGCAGACTTTGGATTCACCGAATTCCACCCCTGCCGCGGTATTGTTTTTTGTAACCAACGGCTGATAGCAGCCGGTCGCACAGCGAGCATTGACGTCGCCACCTACATAGTCTGTACGCAGATACGGAGTCGCTTCTGAGGCTTCCGGTGAAAGCGCGGTAAACAGGCCGAAGGGGAGCAGCAGCGCGTGTGAAAGGTCTTCGGAGAAAGTGCTGTATTCCGAGCCGTCGGTCTGTAGCGTCCCCTGCGCGTGGGCCGGAGCGATCACCTGAGAAGTCCAACCTTCAGAGCCCCTCGTCATAAGCACGTCCACCGAGCCGGAGTTGCCTTCCGCGCTGTCTTCGGTAGGCTGACTGGCCAGATCGACAAACGCGTCACCGTTCGCCGCGGCCTTTACCGGAAATCCGCCGCCACTGAATCCGGCGGCACCAAGGAAGAGCGCTCCGTTCTTATGAGGCGGACTCACCATCTCCCACTGGCGTCCGTCGAGTAGTGCGGAGACTTGCCCTTGGGGCTGAGTGATAAAGGTCTTGTCCTGCCCGTCGAACTCCTCTTGCTCGCCTGCGAGTTCACTGACGGCAACCACACGATAGTGGTAGGTGGTACCGGCCGGCAATTTTTGGAGGTGCTGGCTTACTTCGACAGCATCTGCACCTGAGCCAATGGCTTCTCCCGGTTGGAGGGGAATGCTGGCGCTGTAGTTTTCTGTCGTACCGTACTGGAAATAATAAGTGGTAGGGACGCCGTGAGGAGTAATGGTCGCATCGAGCGTCGCCGATTCCGCAGTGACGTTTGAGACTGACTCGCTGAGCAAAGCGGGACCAGGCGTGGTGAAGCACTGGTTCTGCAGCGCCTCCCCTGGATTTGTGCCTTTCGCGTTTGTTGCTTGGAGTCGGTAGCAATAGGTGGTGTCCGCCGCCAGGCCAGTGAGCTGGGCTTGGACCTGGACCGGGCTTTCTCCGTTGGAGATTGGGGCAGAGCAAGGTGCGGTCTGTCCGAACGCGACGGTTTCACCCCATACGAACTGACAGCTTGCGACGCCCAGATTGTCCGGATTTACAGTACCGGTCAGGGTGGCGCTTCTTGGCGTCGCTTCCGTGACGGGGCCGGTGATTACGTCGGGAACGGTGACATCCGGACCGAAAATGTCAACCACCGGCTGTTCCCCAAATTCCCGTTGATCGAGAACGTAGATGTCTTGAGATGTTGGATCGACCGTTACCGAGTAGATCGCCCGAAGATCTTTACCCGGAGTGTCAAATCCCAGGATTCGCCCCAGGTAGACTCCGGTGGAGCTGTACTCGGATACAGCTTTGTCGAACTGCCCTCGATGGGCTTCAGCACCGTAAATCTCGCCGTTGCTTTGATTTACCGCAAAGAGCGTTGCGAGGAATTCGTTTCCTGGTTCGAAAGTGGCCAGCTTCCCGACGAAGTTGTACTCGCCTTGCAATGTCGGTTCGAAAAGCGAAATGCTTTGTTGTGCCCCTGTGCGACTGCCCACGATGACATAACCATTGGCGCTGTCGACAGCGACATTGATAACGAATTCAAAAGGTTCACTTGGCGAGTTGCCCTTCAGCTGGGCAACGAGCTTGCGTTTCCCACCTGCTTCCGGTTCGAAGACATCGACCACGTTTTCCGATGGGATTACTTCGTAGGTGTCGCCGCGAGCCCAATCGGTGAGACTGGTGGATTCGTCCACCGCTACCTGCCCAACTTCGTTGGTGGGTTTGTAGGCTTCTGGAGACTCCTGCGAGAGGTAGTTATGGATCACTGCTGCCTGCGCGACTCCACCTGCGAATGAGAAGCCACAGAGAAGGGAAGACCCCACCAGCATCATGATGAGCCTGCGAACGTTCATCTAACCAACCCCTCTTTCACACACTCGGACAGGACTCCGCCCAAGCTCCGGGCAGGACGAGCCACCGCGTACCGCCGGCGGTGACTGGACAAGATGGAAGCGCCTTGAGAGCGCGAAATACCGAGCCGGGTGACCCACCCGGCTCGGTGCCAAGGCCGGCGGGGTGCTAGCTGTGAGCCGGCCCGGCCAGAGAGAGAGAGAGAGAGAGAGACGCGTCAGCGACGCTGACGCGTCCTATTACGCTCGTGTGTAGAGCACACGGACTCTCAAGCACGTTATTCCCCAAAGAAACCACGCGAAAAACAACTCCCTCTCAAAAACGAGCAGGTCCCTCTCCCAAGGTCCCCGTCAATACTGTTGGTGTCGACCACGAAGACCGACCCTACGACCCGACCTTATGTAAGGCCCCTGCACCCCCTATGGGCACATGGAACACTCGTAAACATATATGACCCCTGGCAGATTGTCAAGCCCATGTTCATAAAGGTCGTGCGCCGGCCGTGGGCGCTCGCGCTGGCGGTGGCCATCCCGCTCGCGGTCGCCTACCTGATCCTGGCGCCGCCCGCGGGCGACCTGGCCGCGGCCACCTACCGAAGCGAGCTGTTCGCGCGCGTGGGCCTCACGACCTGGGACACCGGCTGGTACGCGGCCCACGGCTACTGGCTGCCCAGCTACTCATTGCTCTCACCGGCGCTGGGGGCACTGCTGGGGGTGCGCCTGCTGCTGGCGCTATCGGCGGTCGCGGCCTCCACCCTGTTCGCGCTGATCGCGGAACGTGTGTTCGGGACGACCGCGGCACGCGTCGCCGCGGCGTGGTTCGCGCTCGGCTTCTGCGTGGGACTGCTGTCGGGACGTGTGCCGTACGACCTCGGCTTCGCGCTCGGGCTCGCCTCGGTGCTCGCGCTGCTGCTGGCCGATCGGGGATCCCGTCGATCCCCGATCGGCGCGCTGCCGGCGGCGCTAGTGCTAGCCGTGCTCACAAGCATCGCCAGCCCCGTGGCTGGAGCGTTCCTGGGCCTCACGGGATTGGCCATAGCGCTAGCTGAGCTCCGAGCCGGCGCACGGGCACCGGCAGAGCAAGCCGCAAGCGGAGAGACCCAACGCAATGCGCGGACGAAATCGTCGGTGGCAGGAGACGCGCGGCGCTGTGCGGCGCTGTGCGCCGCCGCGCTGATCCCCGTCCTGGCCCTCGGAGTCGCCTACCCCGACGGCGGGTATGAGCCATTCGCCGCGTCCGCTTTCTGGCCGGCGCTCGCGGGCGTGTTGCTGATCGCGCTGCTTTTGCCCCAGGGGCCGCTCAAACGACGCGGGCGTCTCACCCTGCGAGTCGGCGCCGCGCTGTACGCGCTCGCGCTGATCGGCGCGTACGCGATCCACACGCCCGTGGGTGGCAACGCCGCGCGCCTCGGACCCTTGCTCGCGGCGCCGCTGCTCGCCGGCATCCTGTGGGAAAAGCACCGCGCCCTCCTGCTGGTGCTCGCCCCGGTGCTGCTCTACTGGCAGCTAGCGACCCCGATCCGCGACTACAGCTCGATCCAGGGCGACCCGTCGGTGCACGCCTCTTACTACGCCCCGCTGCTGGCCGAGCTGCGAAAGCTGCGCGGTGGGAGGCCCACGATCGTAGAGGTGCCGATGACGGCGGCACACTGGGAATCCGCATATCTAGCGGGCCACGACGGCGTGGAGCTCGCACGCGGGTGGGAGCGCCAGCTCGACACCCGCTACGCGGCGATCTTCTACCGCAAGACGCTCAGCCCCTCCGCGTACCGCGCGTGGCTCGCGGAGAACAGGGTGGTGTACGTGGCGCTGCCGGACGCTCCATTGGACAAAGCGGGGCGCCTGGAGGGCAAGCTGGTCGCCAGGGGACTGCCGTATTTGCGGGAGCTGTGGCACTCCGAGCACTGGCGCATCTACCGGGTGATGGGCTAGGCTTTCCCGATGGTCGAGCGGCTAAGGAGCGGGCGGATACCTTGGCGGACCGTGCAGGCGCGCGTGATGCCGAATGGGTGGCTCGACGTACTGCGTCAGATCGCGCTGGTCGGTATTGCATACGGCGCGTACAGCCTTGTGCGTGGGCTTGTCTCCGGAGACACCACGAGCGCTTTCCAGCACGCGCGCGACTTGATCGGGGTGGAGCGCTCGCTGCACGTGTTCGTCGAGCCGAGCATTCAGGCGTGGGCTTCGAGCAGTCATCTGCTGATGGACTTCTCCAGCTGGCTGTACGTGAACGCGCAGACTTCGATCACACTGGCGGCGTTGATCTACCTGTACGTGCGCTACAACGGCTCGTTCTACTTCGTGCGCAACATGTTCGCGATCGCGATGCTGATCGCGCTCGTGGGATATGCCGTCTTCCCGACGGCACCACCGCGCTTCTTGCCTGAGTGGGGCTTCATCGACTCGGTGTCAGATCTCACCGGCGTGCACGTGTCGCACGCGAGCGCGTCGATGAACACGCTGTTCAACCCGTATGCGGCGGTGCCCTCGATGCACGTGGCGTTCGCGCTGATGATCGGGTGGCCGCTGGCGTCGCTGTCGCGCACGCGCGTGGCGCGCGGACTGTGGCGCATGTATCCGCTGTTGATCGCATTTGTGATCATCGCAACTGCCAACCACTTCATCGTGGACGCGGTCCTCGGGGCGGTGACCGCGGGCATCTCGGCGCTCGGCGCTCGGCGCCTGGCACGGATCAGGCCGGGCGCGTGGCGCTTTGGACCGGAGCCCGCTGGAGCCGGATAGGCTCCCTGTGTCCTTGAGCGCCATTCCGCATCACCACGGACGCCTGGGGATAACGACCACACTCGATGCCTCCCTCCCCACCATCACATAGGCAGCCAACACTGCGCCGCCGCGGACGCGGCGGTGCGGGCCGTGCTCGTCGCAGCGGGCGCGGGGCGCTCACGGGAGCGCAGCGACGCGAGCTCGTGCGCGACCGCTTGATCGAGTCGCGGTTGACTCCCAACGCGATCTCGATGACGGGCCTCGCGCTGAACGTGGTGGCGGCGGTGCTGGTGTGGGAACGCTTCTACTTCCTTGGCGGGATCGCCTTCATCGTGGGCTCGGTGATGGACACGCTCGACGGGCGGTATTCGCGCATGTCGGGCAAGGGCAGCCCGTTCGGCGCCTTCCTCGACTCGACGCTGGACCGCATCGAGGAGGGAATCGTGCTGACCGCGGTGGCGGCGGACTTCGCGCGCGAAGGACGCTCGGGCGCGGCGGCGGCCGTCGTCATAGCGGTACTGGCTTCGCTGATGGTGTCCTATACGCGAGCGCGGGCGGAGGCGCTGGGCGTGGAGTGCAAGGTGGGAATAGCCACACGCCCGGTGAGGGTCGTGATTCTCTCGATCGGGTTGATCTTCGCCAAGGGCGCCTCGCTCGGGCACTTCAGCCTGCTCGCGCCGGCGGTATACGTATTGGCAGCGTTGAGCGTGGTGACGGTGGCCCAGCGCATCTGGCACGTCAAGCAAGAGTTGGGTTGATGTGACCCGAGGCACCCTGCGGGGTACTCTCCCCCGACCTCCACAAAGGAACTTCACTAGATGAGCATTCAACAGAGCAACGGCGCAGCCCGCAACGGAGCGCAGACCGCCTCCAGCAACGGCAAGGCGCGCTACCAAAAGGACAAGGTCCGCGTCGCGATCATCGGCGTGGGCAATTGCGCCTCGGCGTTCGTGCAGGGCGTGCACTACTACAAAGACGCCAACCCAAATGAGCTGGTGCCGGGCCTGATGCACGTGGACCTCGGCGGGTACCACATCAGCGACATCGAATTCACGGCCGCGTTTGACATCGACGCGACCAAGGTCGGCAAGGACCTCGGCCAGGCGATCTGGGCGGGGCAGAACAACACGATGAAGTTCGCCAAGGTGCCGAAGAAGCTCGGGGTGCCCGTGTATCGCGGCATGACTCACGACGGCCTTGGCAAGTACCTCAAGCAGAAGATCAAGAAGGCACCGGGGGAGACCGCCGACATCGTGCGCATCCTCAAGGAGACGCACACCGATGTGGTCGTGTCCTATCTGCCGGTGGGCAGCGAGGACGCGACCAAGTGGTATGTCGAGCAGATCCTCGAGGCGGGCTGTGGCTTTGTGAACTGCATCCCGGTGTTCATCGCGCGTGAGGACTATTGGAACAATCGCTTCAAGAAGGCGAAACTGCCGATCGTCGGCGACGACATCAAGTCGCAGGTGGGGGCGACGATCGTGCACCGCACGCTCGCGCGCCTGTTCGCCGACCGCGGCGTGAAGATGCTCAGGACCTCCCAGCTGAACGTGGGCGGGAACATGGACTTCTTCAACATGCTCGAGCGCGAGCGGTTGGAGTCGAAGAAGATCTCGAAGACCAATGCGGTGACCTCGATCATGGACGAGCAGCTGCCCCCCGAGGACGTGTACATCGGCCCGTCGGACTACGTGCCGTGGCTGACCGACCGCAAGTGGGCGCACATTCGCGTAGAGGGCCAGGCGTTTGGGGACGTTCCCCTGACCGTGGAGATGAAGCTCGAGGTGTGGGACTCGCCCAACTCGGCGGGGATCGTGATCGACGCGGTGCGGTGCTGCAAGCTGGCGCTGAACAACGGCGTGGGCGGCCAGCTCGACGGCCCCTCCAGCTACCTGATGAAGAGCCCGCACAACCAGCGCCCGGACAACCTCGCGCGCGAGGAGACCGAGAAGTTCATCGCCAAGCACACGCTACGCCCAGCGACGCAGCCAAAGGGGCGCACCGCCCCCAAGCCGGCCGCCGCGCGCCGATCCACAGCGAAGCCTGCCGCCGCTAAGGCTAAGACGGCCGCTCGCGCCGTGACCAAGCCCGCAGCTGCTAAGCGGAGCTGAGTCGAAAAGCCAGCTCCGCGCCGCGGGTGGGGAGCGGAGCTGGGGACGACGACGCGGAGCGCCGGTCGATGGATGGCTCGACTGTTGCCGGGCACGCCTATCCTGCATACGTGGCCCAGCAGCGCTTCGCGATCGCCCAAGTGACTCCCTACCCCTGGGAGTCCCAGGCAAACCAGGTCAACGCGTATGTGCGAGAGCTCGCCAACGAGCTCTCGCGGCAGGGACACCGCGTGCTGATCCTCGCGCCTTCGCGCTCACCGGAGCGAGTGCGCGAGTCGCGGCGCGAGCTGAGGGCGGCGAAGACGAGGGTGGGCGGGACGGGATCGCTGCTGGAGGGCACAGACGGCGGCGAGCCGCGCGTGATCGCGATCGGCGAGGTGCTGGACGTGCCAGGCGCCGCCGGGCGCCGCCCACGGGCATTGCCGGTGGACGTGGCGCGCATGCTCGAGGAGCTGCTGGGCAGCACACCGCTCGATTTCGTGCACGTGCACGAGCCGTTCGCGCCAAGCGCATCGAGCACGGCGCTGCGCTACTCGCGGGGTTTGAACGTGGGCTCGTTCCACGCCCCGACGGAGCGGCTGCTCTCGACGACCGTGGCGCGCCGTTTCGTGGAGAGCTTCTTCGGGCGCCTCGACGCGCGCATCGCAAGCTCGCGCGAGACCGCGCAGCTGATGGGACGCCACTTCCCCGGGGAGTACCGGGTGATCGAAGCGCCCGAGACGGGACCGAGCGCGGACGGCAGGACCGATCCTTCCGATGTTGGGGATGGGGGGGCGTTCACAGGGGATGACTGGGATCGCACCGTCAGCGAGGTGGAGTCGATCTACGGCGGGCTGGCCGCGCGCCGCCATGAGCCGCCGGCCGACGGTGAGCTGGGCCGGCGCCTGCTGCGGCGCCGGCTGATCGACGTGGATCTGCACATGCACACAGACCACTCGGGCGACTGCGAAACCCCGGTGGAGGTGCTGCTGGCGGCGGCGAAAGAGGCGGGACTGGGAGCGATCGCGGTGACCGATCACAACGAGATCTCAGGAGCCCTGGAGGCACGCGAGAAGGCGGCCGCGGCGGGCGTGAAGGTGATCGTGGGCGAGGAGGTCAAGACCGCCGAGCAGGGCGAGGTCATCGGGCTGTTCATCGAGGAGAAGATCCCGCGCGGCTTGACGATGCAGGAAACGGTGGCCGAGATCAAGCGCCAGGGCGGGCTGGTGTATGTGCCACACCCGTTCGACCGCATGCACGCCGTGCCCGACTACGAGCACCTGCCGGCGATCCTCGATGAGATCGACGCGATCGAGGTGTTCAATCCGCGCGTGGCGATCGGCGCCTTCAACGAGGAGGCGGTGAGGTTCGCCGCCAAGTACCGGATCGTGGCGGGGGCGGGCTCAGACTCGCACGTCGCCCAAGGCCTCGGCTCGGTGCGCATCCGCATGCGCGACTTCGACGGCCCGCAAGAGTTCCTGCAGTCGCTCAGCGACGCGGAGATAATGACCAAGCCGTCTAGCCTGATCTACGTGCAGGCACTGAAGTTCCTCCAGACGAAGGCGACCCCAGCAGCAGCCCGCCGCGCGAGCCGCGAGCGACGCGTCAGACGCGCAACTCGGGGCGACGGAGGCAGGACATGAGTCGGCGGCATCGGCGCAAGTAGCGATGCAGTGGCAAGGACAACCGGAGCCGCCGTCAAATCCCTCCGCGTCGATGCCCGCTACAGATGACGAGATCCGCGAGAAGTACTTGGAGCGGGCGATCAGGGAGCTGAACACGCTCACGCGCGAGCTGCAGAGCTGCCCGCACTGCCCGCGTGGGCAGCTGATGCCGGTGCTCGGCTCCGGTCACCCGCAGGCGGACATCATGCTGCTCAAGCACGCTCCGGTGCCCTCCGAGGTGGAGGAGGGGGTCGCGTTCTACGGCCGCTCGGGGGGCGCGCTGATGAAGTCGTTCAAGCGCTTGACGATCGACCCGCTGACCGTGTACGGGACGCTGTGCGTGAAGTGCCCGTTGGGCGACGCCTCGATGGCGGACCCGGAGTGCGTCGCGAGGGTGGTCGAGGAGATCGCGATCGTGCAGCCGCGGATCGTGGTGGTGATGGGCCCGGAGGCACTGGCGGCACTGAACGATCTGGACATCCCGCTTGCCCGACCGCTCGAGCCGCGACTCGGCGAGATCCAGCAGCTCACGCCGATGATGGATGCGCTGTACGTCCCGAACATCGACGAGTCCCTTGATGAGCAGGACTCCAAGCGAGCATTCTGGGCGGCGTTTCGCAAGCTCGGCGAGTGGCACGCCGCGCAACCGCCTTACTGAGCACCGGCCCCACGCGGTCCCGCCAACACATGGAACCCGTATGGCACGGCCACCCACCGGACGCCGAACCGCACTGAACGACCCTCTTCTCAGAGTGTGATGACGATCTTGCCGAGCTTGCCGCCGGCTGCGAAGCGGTCGTAGGCGGCGGCGGCTTCCTCCAGGGGGAAGGTCTCGGCAACCGGGACCGTGAGCGCGCCCGTGTCAAACAGTGGCAGCACCTCGCGCTCCAGCAAGCGTGCGGCAAGCGCCTTCTCCTCAAGCGGGCGAGCGCGCAGCGTGGAGCCGTGGATGCGGGCGCGCTTGCCCATCAGCGCGAGCAGGTTCAGCTCGCCCTTGACGCCGGCTGAGACACCGATCACGCAGATGCGCCCGCTGGTGGCAAGCGCGCTCATGTTGTCGGCCAGGTTGGGCGCTCCCACGAGCTCGAGGATCACGTCGAATGGGCCCCGGTCGGCAAAGCCCTCGGGAGCGATCGCCTCAGCGCCAAGCACCGCCACCTGCGCGCGCAGCTGCTCGTTGCGCACGGTCGCGGTGACGCGCGCACCGGCAGCCCGCGCGAGTTGGATCGCGGCGGTGCCCACCCCGCCGGCGCCACCGTGCACGAGCAGGCGCTCGCCGAGGCGCAACTCGCCTTGCGTGAAGACCGCGTCGTGGGCTGTGGTGAATACCTCGGGCAACCCACCCGCCGCAGGCCAGTCAAGCGCTGCGGGCACCGGCATCAGCTGACGCTCGTGCACGAGCGCAAGCTCGGCCTGGGCGCCGCCGCCGACGATTGCCATCACACGCTCGCCGAGCGCGAAGCGCTCGGCGCCATGTCCGAGCGCGTGCACCTCGCCCGCAAGCTCCATGCCGGGAATGTCCTGCGGCGAGCCGGGAGGCGCCGGGTAGAGACCGCGGCGCTGCATCATGTCCGCCCCGTTGAGCCCCGCGGCATGAACGCGCACAAGCACCTCGCCGTCCCCCGGAGCGGGGTCGGGATGCTCCTCCAGGAGGATCTGACCCTCGCGAATCGTGGCTGCTCTCATCGTTTGCGAATCCTACCCTGAGCCCTTGAGCGGGCCGAGGGCCAAGCAGATCAAGGACGCAGCCCGCGTGGCGTGCTCGGCACGCGAGCGGGCGAGGACGCAGATATGCGCCGGCCATCGGCCCGCTCAAGCAGGGCTACGCACTCGATGTGGGGGGTCTGCGGGAACATGTCCACGGGACGCACCTTCACCAGGCGCCAGCCGGCCTCAACGAGCTGGGCGGCGTTGGGGGCGAGCGTGGTGGGATTGCAGGAGACGTACACGATGCGCTTGGGCGAGGCTTCGATGATGCGACGGACCACCTTTTGCGAGAGGCCCGCCCGCGGCGGATCGACCACTACTACGTCCGGTCTACCGGCACGCTCGATCAGCTCGGGCAGGGCGAGGCGCGCGTCGCCGGCGAAGAAGTGGGCGCTGGTCACCTCGTTGCGCTTGGCGGCGGCGATCGCGTCAGCGACGGCCTGCTCGATGATCTCGATCCCCCACAGCTCGCCCGCGCGCGGGGCAAGCGTGAGCGCGATCGTGCCGATGCCGCTGTAGAGGTCATATACGCGCTCCCATCCCTCCAGGGCGGCGTAGTCAACCACGATCCCGTACAGCAGCTCGGCCATCTCGGTGTTGGTCTGCAGGAACGCTTCAGAGGAGATGCGCAGGTCGAGCTCGCCGATGCGCTCGGGCAGTTCGGCATCCCCCCAAACGAGCTCGGTCTCGCCACCCATGGTGGTCTCCGCAAGCGAAGAGGAGCGCGTCCAGAGCACGCCGCTCAGCGTCTCCTCGCCAAGCTCCGCCACGAGCGCCGCGGCCAGCAGACCGACCTCCAGCTCGCCGTCAGTCGTGACGAGCCGAACCTGGAGCTTGCCGCTGTGGCGCCCTTCGCGCACCACGAGGTTGCGCAAGAACGGCCGGCCGTCGGGCGCTGGACCGGTTCGCTCCTCACGCGATTGCCGAGGAGCATCGCCGGCTGAATCGGCCGCGAGGCCGGAACCCTGCTCGTGCTCGCCGCGACGAGCCCTGCCACCACCCGGCCGGCCGCCGCGGCTCCACGCACGCAGTCCCTGCTCGCGACACCAGCGCAACGCTGCCTCCCGTGCGCGGTTGCCACGCTCGGAGGCGAGTAGGCAATCCTCGATCGACTCGACTCTGTTCCAACCGGCGGAGGCGTGAAAGCCGCACACGAGCTGTGTGCCGGCGGCCTTCTGACCCCCCCGAGCATCCTCATCCGGAGACGGGGCCGTCTCCTCGGATTGCCCGAACGAGTACTCGAGCTTGTTGCGATAGCGCCACTGCGCAAGCGCCGGCACGATCTCCTCCAGCTCGAAGCCGTCGAGCTTGCCGATACGCCGCAGCGCGTCCTCCACTTGCTCGCGCTTGATCTCGAGCTGGCGCTCGTACGGCAACACCTGCCACGGCACGCCCGGATGCGACGCCGTGGGCGGTATCCGCTCAGGGCTCGGCGTGAGGATCTCAAGCGCGCGGGCATGGGCGTAGGAGCGCTTGCGCTTGACGACCACGGCGCGCACGCGGTCACCGGGAATCGCGCCCGAGACGAACACCACGTAGCCGCCATCGCCATAGCGCGCGACGCCCTCGCCCCCGTGGGCGAGCGAGTCGATCTCAAGCTCGATCTCCTGCCCGCGCTCGGGGCGAGCAGGGCGGGCCTGAGGATCGGCCTGGGCGGAGGGCGCGTCGTCTAGCGCGTTGATCGCGAGCTTGCGCTCGCTGTCAAGGCGTGCGGTCATCCCAACGCGCTGTTCAAGGCGCTCCTGGCGAGCATGGCGGCGGCTTGCCCGTTAGCGCTCATGGTTGGCGCTCGCGCTCGGGGATGGCCTCATAGCGGGGGCTGCTCGATCAGGAGCTCGAGTAGTGCCTTCTGCGCGTGGCGGCGGTTCTCGGCCTGATCCCATATGCGCTGGCGGGGGCCGTACAGCACCTCGGCAGTGATCTCCTCGCCTACGTGGGCAGGCAGACAGTGCAGAGCTATCGCATCCGGTGCCCCCACGTCGAGCAGCGCGTCGTCGATGCGATATGGGGCGAGCGCCGCGCGACGCTCCCCCGCGCTCGCCTCGTCGCCCATGCTCACCCACACATCGGTGTACAGCGCGTGCGCACCGGACGCCGCCTCGTGCGGGTCGTGGCAGAGGGTCAGAGATCCCTCCGCGCCGGGGGGCAGCGGCAGATCGTCCTCGAGCGTATAGCCCGGCGGTGAGGCGATCGCCACGTCCATGCCGGCGAGCGTACCCAGGACCGCGAGCGAGCGAGCCACGTTCGTGCCGTCGCCGACATACGCGAGGCGCAGCCCCGCGAGGCTCCCAAAGCTCTCACGCACGGTCATCAGGTCGGCAAGCGCCTGACACGGGTGGTGCAGGGCGGTGAGCATGTTGAACACTGGGATCTGAGCGTGCTCGGCGAGCTCAGCCAGCAGCGAGTCCGGCCCCGTGCGCATACCGACGGCCGCCACCTGACGCGAGAGCACCAGGGCAGTGTCACGCGGGGACTCGCCACGCGAGAGCTGCATCTCCTCCGAGCGCAACACGACGGCGTGACCGCCGAGCTCGTGCACGCCCATCTCGAAGGAGACGCGTGTGCGCGTGGAGGGCTTCTCGAAGATCAGTGCCACCCCACGCCCGGCGAGCGCACGCGAGGAGAGCGGGGCGCCCTTCAGCTCGATCGCGCGGTCGAGCAGCGCGTCGAGCTCGGCGGCGCTCAGCTCGGCACCTGTGAGGAAATGGCGAGGGCTCATTGGACGGATTAGTCTAGGCCGCGCGGGCCACTCTCCCATTGCGGTCCCACCCTGGGTTAGGCTGAGCCGCGACACCGACCTAGAAAGGACCGTCGATGAAGAGAGCCGCACTTGTCCTCGCCGCCTGCGCCATGTTGACTTTCACAGCTGGGTGCGGGTCCAGCAAATCCAGCGGCACCGCGAGCACGACCACGACCACAGGCACGGGCACGAAGAGCACGGCGGCGACCCCGAAGGGCGGTCTGACGACGGACGGCAAGATCAACTACGCGAGCCCGCCCGCCAATGCTCCGGTGCAGAGCGGGCTGATCGAGATCTCCTACCACGAATTCGCGATCGAACCGGACACGCTCAAGGCCAAGGTGGGGAGCACGGTCAAGTGGACCAACAACGACTCCGAAAAGTGCAACGTCACAAGCGAGGGCGGGCCGTACAAGTTCGCCTCCGGCGATTTCGGCGAAGGCGGGACGTTCGAACTGAAGCTGGACAAGGCTGGCGCGATCCACTACGAGTGCACGTCCTATCCGACGACCATGAACGGCACGATCGAAGTCGTCGAATAGGGGAGCGCCGGGCGGCTGCGCACGGTCACGCTCCTTGCCTTACAGCACGGCCGCGACGCGCTACACGGTCACGCTCCTTGCCTTACGGCACGGCCTCTCACCTCACAGCACGGCCTCTCACCTCACAGCACGGCCTCTCACCTCACAGCACGGCCTCTCACGTCACAGCACGGGCCATGAGGCGTCGCTCGAACGAGGGGCGCCTCATGCCGGGGACGAGAAGTCCGCGACTCCCGCATGTGGGCTCGAGGCGGTGGCGTACGTGCGCCGCGGGATGCGACCGGCGCCACTGGCCAGTCGCCCGGCCTGCACGGCGCAGCGCATCGCGCCCGCCATCGCCACCGGGTCTCCAGCGCGCGAGACGGCGCTTGCCACCATCACCGCGTCGCAGCCGAGCTCCATGGCGAGCGTCGCATCGGAGGCGGTGCCCACGCCGGCGTCCAGCACCACCGGCACCTGCACCGCTTCGCGAATCAAGCTGATGTTGTAGGGGTTGCGGATTCCCATGCCGCTGCCGATCGGCGCGCCAAGCGGCATCACGGCGGCGCAGCCCACATCCACGAGCCGGCGCGCGAGCACGGGGTCGTCGGTCGTGTAGGGGAGCACCACGAAGCCGTCGTCCACCAGAAGCTCCGCGGCCTTCAACAGCTCGGGGGCGTCCGGTAGCAGCGTGTCCTCGTCGCCGATCACCTCGAGCTTCACCCAGTCGGTCTGGAACGCCTCGCGCGCGAGCTTTGCCGTGAGCACCGCGTCGCGCGCGGTGAAGCAGCCGGCGGTGTTCGGCAACAGCTCGACTCCCTCCCGCTCGAGCACGTCGATCAGCGAGCCTCTGGCGGTCGGATCGACTCGCCGCAACGCAACGGTCACAAGCTCCGAGCCGGACGCGCGAATCGCCTCGGCAAGCAGCGCCAGCGAAGGGAAGCCGCCGGTGCCGAGCAGCAGGCGCGAGTGAAGCGTTCGCCCGGCGATCGTGAGCGGGTCGGTATCGGTTTGGGTTGCCATACCTCAATCATCCTCCCTGCATCGCGGTCAGCACCTCGACGCGTGCCCCGTCCGGGATCGCGAACGTCCCCCAGCCCGCTCGCGGCACGACCTCGCCATCGACCGCGACCGCCACCCCGCGGGCATCTGGGGTGAGCTCGAATAGCGCCAGTACGGCCGCCACCGTCTGCTCGGCGGCTCCATCGTGAGGATTGCCGTTGAGGTAGATCATGAGGAGACGATGGGGTCGTACCGGGCATCCTCACCTTGCAGCAACGCCACCACGAGCTCCGCCGTGAGTGGGGCGAGCAGTATGCCGTTGCGGTGGTGGCCCGTCGCCCACGTCAACCCTTCGAGCGCGCCCGGGCCGATCACGGGAAGATTGTCGGGCGTGCCCGGCCGATAGCCCACCCCCAGCTCTTCGATGCGCAGCTCGCTCACGCCCGGCACCAGCTCGTGGGCGTCGCGCAACAGCTCGTACACGCCACCCGCCGTCGCGCGCGGCTCAAAGCCGCGCTCCTCCATCGTCGCGCCGAGCACGTATTCCCCATCGCCCCGCGGCACGAGATACCCGCCCTCGAAGCGCACCACCCCCTCCAACAGGCCGGGACCGGCCGGGTCGCGCAAGCGCATGATCTGACCCTTCACCGGACGCACCGGCACGCCCGCGCCGTCAGGCAGGCCCGCCAGCCCTCCGCTCCACGCGCCCGCCGCCACGACCGTCTCGCGCGCGTACACCAGCTCGAACGACCCATCCTCCTCAAAAGCATCTCCGCTTGCGCTGTCCGCACCGCTCGCATCCTCCGGCCGCGCCGCATCCCTGCAATCGCGCGACACCCCCACCCCGACAACCCGCTCCCCGCTCGCGTCGAGCCGCAGGCCGCACGTGCCAACGTGCTCGCGCAGCCGCACACCCGCCCGCTCACACGCGCGGCGCAACGCCGCCACGACAAGACGAGGATCGACGCTGTGATCCTCAGGCGCGTGCAGTGCCAGGCGCACGGTCGAGGCGAGCGCCGGCTCGAGCTCGCGTGCCTCACTTGGCCGCAGGCGCGTGGCACGCAGGCCGAGCGAGGCACGGAAGGCGAGCTGACGCTCCAGCTCGCGCGCCTCGTCATCGTCACGCGCCACCACGAGCGTGCCGGCGCGACGCAGTCCCACGCGGGTTCCGCTTGCCCGCTCCAACTCCTCGGCGAAGCTCGGCCACATCCCTGCCGAGCGCACCCCCAGCTCGAGCATCCCGCGCCCCGCCTCGCCGAACTCCACCTCGGCAACCGGCGCGAGCATCCCGGCTGCGACATGCGTCGCGCCGCCGCCCAGCCCGTCGCGCTCGAGCACCGTCACCGACATGCCCCGCTCGCGGGCGCGCCACGCCACCGACAGGCCCACGATCCCTCCGCCGAGGACGGCCAAATCAACTGTGGAGCCATTGCTCGCGCTCATAGGTTGATGCTAGACGGCACCTGCCCGCGCGGCCCGTCTGGCCAGCGCGATGCTACACAAGACCGTCCGCGCTGATCCCTCTGACCGGCGCGGGCGCCCACAGGTGTCAGACTGCCCTCGATGGCCCACCTGCGGCCCGTGCCCGACCCCAATGGCGAACAACGCCGCGCGCGCCTTGCCGCCGCGCGTCTCTACCTCGTATGCGACTGCATGCCGGGGGATCGCGACCTGAGCGAGTTCCTCGCCGAGGCGATCTCCGGTGGCGTTGACGTGGTGCAGCTGCGCGAGAAGCACCTCGAGGACGAGTTCCTCACCGAAGCCGCAAGCGTCGCCGCCGACGCTTGCGACGCCCACGGGGCTTTGTTCATCCTCAACGATCGTCCCGACATCGCCGCGACGGTGCGCGCCGATGGCGTCCATGTCGGTCAGGACGATATGAACGTACCCGACGCCCGCAAGATCGTCGGCCCCGATCTGCTTGTCGGGCTCTCCACCCACGCTCCCTCTGAGATCGACGCCGCCGTGCCCACCGCCTCCGACGGCTCTCCCTATGTGGACTACATAGGCGTCGGTCCCGTGCACGCCACCCCCACGAAGCTCGGCCGCCCACCCGTCGGGCCCGAGCTCGTCAGCTATGCCTCCGCCCACGCCCACGTCCCGTTCTTCGCGATCGGCGGCATCGACAGCGAGAACATCATCACCGTGCTCGACGCCGGTGCCGGGCGCGTGTGCGTGCTGCGCGCCATCTGCGACGCCCGCGACCCCGAGCAGGCCGCGCTCACCCTACGCGCGGCCCTGGAGCTGCGGCCGCTGTTGAATGGCGATGGGCGGCGCTAGCCCAATGGACGATCCCGATGAGCGGCCCGGCACCGTGACCATGCGTGGCGAAGCGTCCGCTCAGACTGAGGAGACCTCCATCCCCGCCGAGCAGACCTCCATCCCCGCCGAGGAGACTTCCATCCCGGCCGAGGAGACCTCCATCCCGGCCGAGCAGACCTCCATCCCGGCCGAGGAGACTTCCATCCCGGCCGAGGAGACTTCCACCCAGGCCGAGGAGACTTCGGCGCTCGAGGAGCGCCGCCGCGCTCGTCGCCTGAGTGAGATCGAGGCGCGCCTCGCACTGAGCCCGCTCGGCCCGCACGAGCATCCGCTCGCGCTGCGCATCGCAACGGCGGTAGCCGCGCTGCTCGCCGCGGGAGTGTGCCTGAGCGTCGCGACCGTCCACGACCTTGCGCGCCACGGCGGCTCCCTCCCCGGAGGCCTCTTCCTCGCCGCGCTGCTGCTGGCGCTCGCCTGGGGCATGTACCAGCGGCGCTACTGGGCGGTGCTCGGCTTCGAGGCGTTGCTCGCCTTTCAGATCATCGTCACCTCGCTGGCTTTGATCGTGGCCGAGACGCTGCTGGCCGCCGGACTGTGCGTGCTCAGTATCTGCCTTGCGGGCTGGCTGTTCTGGAAGCTCGTGCGCGTGATGGGCCGGATTCAGGCGGGTGAGCGGGGAATGGACGAGGCGGTTGGGTAGGTGGAGCCCCGCGACGGTCGCCGACTCGTGGAGCACGAACGAGTCGATGCGATAGCGCAGGGTTCGCGGGCCGACGTGCGATAGGCTCGCGGCGTCATGGCTGACACTTATGACTGCATCGTGATCGGCTCCGGGCCAGGTGGCTACGTCGCCGCGATCCGTGCCGCCCAGCTCGGCAAGAAGACAGCCGTCATCGAGAAGGACAGAGTCGGTGGGCGCTGCCTGAACTATGCCTGCATTCCGGCCAAGGCTGTCTTGCGCTCGGCCGATCTGCTCTCGGAGATCCGTGAGGCCGGCGACTACGGCCTGAACGTCAGCGGCGTCGAGGTCGACTACGGCGCCGTCCAGAGCCGTCGCGAGAAGGTCGTCGCCACGCTCGTGGGTGGCGTCGGCGGGCTGTTCAAGAAGAACGACATCGACCTGATCGAGGGCGAGGCTTCGTTTGCTCGCCAGAGCGGCGCGGGCAACGGCAGCGCGAGCGAGGGTGTTCATGTGCGCGTCGGCGAGCGGGAGCTCGTGGCCACTACGGTCATCCTCGCCAGCGGCTCGGTCAAGCGCTCGATCCCCGGCGTCGAGTTCGGCGGGGGAGTGATCGGTACCGAGGAGGCGTGGGCGCTGCCCGAGCTGCCCGCGCGCCTGACCGTCGTCGGCGCGGGCGCCTCGGGCGCGGAGATCGCCTCGGGCTTTGCGCGCCTGGGCAGCGAGGTGAAGCTGTTCGAGGTTCTGGACCGCCTGCTCCCGACCGAGGACGCCGACATCTCACGGCTGGTCGAACGTGGCCTGAAGCGCCAGGGCATCGAGATCCATACGAGTACTCCCGTCGAGGGGGTCAGCCCCAGCGAGAGCGGTGTCAACTTCAGTTACGGCTCGGAGTCCGTCGAGGTCGACTATCTCGTGATTTGCGCCGGGCGCGGGCCCGACGTGGACGCGCTCGGCTTGAAGGACGCAGGCGTCGAGCTCGATGAGCGCGGGCTCGTGCGCGTCGACGGCGCCCAGCGCACCACCGCACCCGGCATCTATGCGATCGGCGATCTCGTGCACGGCCCCGCGCTTGCCCACAAGGCATCGGACGAGGGCGTCATCGCCGCCGAGGACGCCGCTGGCCTGCCCACGCATCCGCTCTCTTATGTGGACATCCCGCGCGCCACCTTCTGCACTCCCAACGTCGGCTCGTTCGGGCTTACCGAGGAGCAGGCCCGCGAGCAGGGCTACGACGTGGTCGTCGGCAAGGTTCCCTACGGCGCTGTCGGTGGCGGCACCGTCTACGGCGACCGCACCGGCCTCGTCAAGCTCGTGGGCGAGTCCAAGTACGGCGAGCTGCTCGGCGGTCACATCGTCGGCTCACGCGCCACCGAGCTGATCCAGGAGCTCGTCAATGTGCGCGCTCTGGAGGGCGGCTTCGCCGAGGTGGCCCGCATCGTCCATGGCCATCCCACCCTTTCGGAGGCCGTGATGGAGGCGGGACGCGCCGCCGATGGCTGGCTGATCCACGGCTGAGGCCGCCGCTCCGCGGCGTGCTGCTGGCCGATGCTCGACGTACAACCAGTATGCGCCTCCGCTCGAGCGCGGCGCATCCCATCCACGGAACGGCTGCCTCACGATAATGTCGGCAGGGATGTCCACGTCGGACGCTGCCTTTTACTTCGACCTCGCCTCACCGCTCGCCTATCTGGCCGCCGAGCGGGTGCTGCACACGATGCCGGTGGCCACCGAGTGGCAGCCGGTGCTCGCGTGCGAGCTGCCGGGGCCGGAGTCCTTTGAGGCTTTCCGCTGCCGCGAAGAGCAGGACATCTTCCGCATGGAAGTGGGACGGCGTGCCGCCGAGCTCGGCCTGCAGGAGCTGCGCTGGCCCGACCCGTTCCCGTTTGACAGCGCCTTCGCGATGCGGGCCGCCACTTACGCGAAGTCGATCGGGCGAATCGTTGCCTTTGCGCAAGCCGCCTTCCGTCAGGCGTTCGCCGGCGGGCGGCCACTCGACGCCACCGACAACGTGTTGATCGCGGCGGCCGCCTGTGAGATGCACCCCTCCGCGGTCCTGAAGGGCGCCGAGCTGCGCTCGGTGGGCGAGCAGCTGTCCGCCACCACCGCGGCCGCGGCGGCGGCCGGCGTCAGCGACGTCCCGGCGGTGCGCGTCGGCGATCGTGTGTTCCACGGCGAGCGCGCGCTGGAGCGGGCAGCCGCGTATGCGCGCGCGAGCACTCCCCGCCCCACAGAGTCCCCACAGCGTGCAACCGATGCGGCACACATCGCCGCCGGGATAGCCGCCGATGCCGCAAGGAGGGGCACCCCATGAGGGCTGGCCGCTACTTCCGTCTGATCGTGCGTCGCGGCGGCATCGCGCCCGCGTTCCTGGCAAGCCCAGACCGCATCGACCACATCGAGGTGGTCGAGATCGACGGCGGCGAGGTCGTGTTCTTCTGGGACTGCCCACCCCACACCGCTTCACGGAGAGCGCGCGAAGTGCGCGAGGACCTGGGCCGGATGGATCGCGAGGATTTCCTCGCGCGCTGGAGTACCGTGGAAGCCTGATGATGTCCTCCTCGCCTGTCCGCCTGTGCTCGCCAGAGTGTGCGCGTCAAGGGACGCCCGTGAGGGTATGTCGCTAGGGCGCCCCAATGGATGGGGTGCCAACCCTCCCGACGCCGACCCTGCCGGCGCCAACCCTCCCGGCGTCAACCCACCGGCGCCCGAGGTGGCGCGCGAGTGGCTGGCCGCGATGGTGCTGATCCGCCGCTTCGAGGAGCGCGCGGGCGAGATGTACGCGCGGGCGAAGATCGGCGGCTTCCTGCACCTGTCGATCGGCGAGGAGGCCACAATCGTGGGCAGCGAGCGAGCGCTGCGCGACAGCGACTACCTGGTCTCAACGTATCGCTCCCACGGAGACGCGCTTGCCCGGGGCACGCCGCCCGAGCGGGTGATGGCCGAGTTGTTCGGCAAGCGCGACGGCTGCAGCAAAGGACACGGCGGCTCGATGCACATGTTCGACGCGCAGCGGCGCTTCATGGGCGGCTACGGGATCGTCGGCGGCAACCTGCCGATCGCCGCCGGCATCGCGCTCGCCTGCGATCAACGTGGCTCTGACGAGGTAACCCTTTGCACCTTTGGCGACGGCGCCTCCAATCAGGGCACCTTCGGCGAGACATTGAACCTTGCCGCGCTGTGGCGCCTGCCGGTCGTGTTCATGGTCGTCAACAACCAGTTCGGCATGGGCACGTCGCTCAGCCGCCACTCGGCCGTCACCGACCTGCAGCGCAAGGGCGAGTCGCTGGGCGTGCCCGGCATGCGTTGCGACGGCATGGACATCCTCGACACCCACCGCGTCCTCTCCGAGGCGCTGGCGCGCGTGCGCGAGGAGCGCCGGCCACTGCTCGTCGAGGCCGTCACCTACCGCTTCCGCGGCCACTCGATGGCAGACCCAGAGGACTATCGCACCAAGGAGGAGGTCGCCCAGTGGCGCGAGCGCGACCCGATCCCGGCGTTCAGCGATCTGCTGGAGCGCGAAGGAGCGCTCACGACAGAGCAGCGCGAGCAGATCGAGCGCGACGCCATGCGGCAGGTGGACGAGGCGGTGGAGTTCGCCGAGCGCTCCCCATTCCCCGACCCGGACATGCTCTACGAAGACGTATATGTGCTCGACGAGCGAGTCCACGGCCACTATCACTGGTCGCCGCGGGTGGTCCTGTGAAGCGCGCACCCCGCCCCCGAGCCAGACGCCTGCTCGCACTAAAGACCCACACGCCTGCGTCCCCCGGCGATTGCCGATGACCGATATGCGCTATCGCGACGCCTTGAAACTGGCGCTGCGCGAGGAGATGAGTCGCGACGAGAACGTCGTCCTGCTCGGCGAGGACATCGGCGTCTTTGGCGGCGCCTTCAAGGTCACCTCGGGCCTGCTCGAGGAATTCGGCGAGCGGCGCGTGCGCGACACCCCCATATCCGAGAACACGATCGTGGGGATGGGCGTCGGCGCGGCGATGGTCGGCCTGCGCCCGGTGGTGGAGCTGATGACCGTCAACTTCGCGCTGCTCGCCTTCGACCAGATCGTCAACCATGCCGCCCACATCCACTACATGTTCGGCGGCCAGGTGCGAGTGCCGCTCGTAGTGCGGATGCCCCAGGGCGCAGGGCACCAGCTGGGACCCACCCATTCACATAGCTTCGAGGCCATGTTCCTGCAAGTGCCGGGCCTGCTTGTCGCGGTCCCCTCGACGGCCGCCGACGCGCGCGGCCTGCTGAAGACCGCGATCCGTGACGAGAACCCCGTGATCTTCCTCGAGCACGAGTCGCTGTACGGCGTACGCGGCGAGGTGGACGAGGAGGACGAGCAACCGCTCGTGTTTGGCCGCGCTCGCATCGTGCGCTCGGGTGGGGATGTCACGATCGTGGGCGTCTCGCGTATGGCACTTACAGCCGAGCGAGCGGCCGAGGTGCTGGCGGCTGAGCACGGCATCGAGGCCGAAGTGATCGACCCGCGCACGCTGCGCCCGCTCGACCTCGACACGATCCTGGAGTCGGTCGCCAAGACCAACCGCTGCGTAATCGTCGAGGAGGGCTGGCCGCACGGCGGCGTCGGGGCCAACCTCGCGGCGCTGATCTCAGAACAGGCCTTCGACGACCTTGACGCACCCGTGATGCGCGTCAGCGGAGCGGATGTGCCGATGCCCTACTCCAAGCCGCTGGAGCAGAGCGCGTTCCCACACGAGCCGCAGATCGTGGCTGGCGCACTTAGCGTTCTCGGGCACGATCCCAGCCAAGAGCCTCTGAACCGGCCCGCAGCGCACGACGGGCAACGAGAGGGAGAAGCAAACGCACCCGGCGCGGTCCAGGAAGCGATGCAGGAGGCTGGCCTGGAGAGCGAGATCAGGCAGGCATCGCGATGAGCGAGGTCGTGATGCCGCGCTTGTCGGACACGATGGAGGAGGGCACGATCCTGCGCTGGCTCAAGCACGACGGTGAGCACGTCCAGCGCGGTGAGGAGCTGGTCGAGATCGAGACCGACAAGGCCGCGATGACCTACGAGTCAGACAGCGAGGGAACGCTGCAAACCATCGCGCGTGAGGGGGACACACTGGCCGTGGGAGCGCCGATCGCGCGGGTCGGCGAGGCGCGCGGCGACACGGCCGCGCCACACAACGGCTCGGCCGTCGCACAGAATGCGTCCGCCTCGCCTGACGTGCCCAATGTGCAAGCCATGCCGGCTGCGGAGTCCCACCAGTCGCCGGCAGCCGTGGAGGCCGGTCAGCCACCGACATCCATCCAGTCGTCATCCCCGCCTCCCCGCAGTGGCGAGCGCATCAAGGCGTCTCCGCTCGCCAGGCGCATCGCTGGCGAGACGGGAGTCGATCTAGGTGGGCTCACCGGCAGCGGCCCGGGCGGACGCATCGTCAAGGCTGACGTGGAGGAGGCTGCGAGCTCTACCCCACTCCCACCCGCAGCCTCGACCTCTCAGGATCCAGTCGTCGCCCCCGCCCCTGCTCCCTCCTCTCCGTCAAGTCCGGAGCGTCCTTCGATCGAGGAGGTTGCCAGCGCCAAGGGAGAGACAATCACCGTGGAGCTATCGCGCACACAGCGCACGATCGCGCGGCGTATGGCCGAGTCCAAGGCGACGATCCCTGACTTCACACTTACAGCGGACATCGACATGGAGCGGTGCGTAGCGCTGCGCGCCGAGCTGAAGCGACTCTCACACGCCGACGCACCTACCTACAACGACATGATCGTCAAGGCCTGCGCGCTCGCCCTGCGCGACCATCCCCGCGCCAACGGCAGCTACCGCGACGGACGCTTTGAGCTCCATGCGCGCGTCAATGTCGGCGTGGCGGTGGCTGCCGGCGCTGAGGACCCGACGGGTGGAGCGCTGGTCGTCCCGACCGTGTTCGACGCCGACACAAAGGCGCTCGGCGAGATCGCCCGCGAGACACGGACGCTAGCTGAGCGGGTACGCGAAGGGTCGGTCACCCCGCCCGAGCTGAGCGGCGGCACGTTCACCGTGTCGAACCTGGGGATGTACGGCATCGCGAGCTTCACCGCGATCGTCAACCCGCCGCAGGCGGCGATCCTCGCCGTCGGCGCGCTCGCCCCGCGCGCGATCGTCCGCAAGAAGAAGATCGTTGCGCGCAACACGATGAGCGTCACGCTCGCGTGCGATCACCGCATCCTCTACGGCGCGGACGCCGCTCTGTTCCTGGCACGTATCCGCGAGCTGCTGGAGGAGCCGGCCGCACTGACGTTGTAGGCGGCTAGGCTGAGGGAGTTCATGGCAGTCGCAAGCCCGACACCCAGACCATCTCCTTTCAGTGAGTTGCGGGTGTCCAACCTCGGCACGATCCCCTACGGGGAAGCGCTCGCCATCCAGGCCGACGTCCAGGCGCGACGCCAGGCCGACGAGCTACCCGACACGCTGCTGTTGCTCGAGCACCCGCCCGTTTACACGCGCGGGCGACGCGCGGGCGACGGCGAGCTGGCGCTCGGCGAGGACTTCTACCGCTCGCGCGGGATCGAGATCGTGCCCACCGACCGCGGTGGCAAGGTCACCTACCACGGCCCCGGACAACTCGTGGGCTATCCGATCATGCGCGTCACCGATATCGGCGCCCACCTGCGCAGAATGGAGGCATCGATCGTTGTGGCGCTGGCGGACGAGGGGATCGAAGCTCGCTCACGCTGCGATGAGGGAATCGACTACACCGGCGTGTGGGTCGAGGATCGCAAGATCGCCTCGATCGGCGTGCACGTCTCGCGCGGCGTATCCACGCACGGCTTCGCCGTCAACGTCACCAACGACCTGACTCCGTTCACATGGATCGTGCCGTGTGGGCTCTCGGACGTGACGATGACCTCGGTCGCGCGCGAGCGTGGGCACGAGCCAAGCGGCGGACTCGATGCGTTTGCCGAGCGGGTGGCGCGGTGCTTCTGCGAGGCCCACGGCCGCCATCCACTGTTCGTCTCGCGTGAGAGCATCGGCGTCGAGCAACCAGACCGACGGCTGGCGATCGCATGAGCGCCACCCGCTCGCGCGCCAACCCCGGCGGCATGGACGTGCTCGAGGTGCTCGGCTCAGAGGTGCGCCCGCTGCGCGAGCGCAAGCCGCCCTGGTTCAAAGTGCCGGCGGCGGGCGGCACCCGCTACCGCGAGCTGTCGGCCCTGATCAAAGAGGAGAACCTGCACACCGTCTGCCAGGAGGCCGCCTGCCCGAACGTGGGCGAGTGCTGGGAGCGAGGCACGGCCACGTTCATGATCCTCGGCGACACATGCACACGGCGCTGCGGCTTTTGCAACGTGAAGACCGGCAAGCCCACCTGGAACGATCCGCTGGAGCCGGCCCGCGTGGCGCGCTCGATCGCGCGGATGGGCTTGCGTCACGCCGTCGTCACCTCGGTCGATCGCGACGATCTGCCCGACAAGGGCGCCTCGGCCTTCGTCGGAGTCATCCGCCAGGTGCGCGCGCAGGCGCCGGACTGCCAGATCGAGGTGCTCACACCCGATTTCCAGGGGCAGGATATGCCGCTCGCCAGGGTCATCGCCGAGCGTCCCGACGTGTTCAACCACAACGTGGAGGTGGTTCCGCGCCTGTATCCGATCGCGCGCCGCGGCTCTGAGTTCCTGCGCTCGTGCCGCGTATTGCGCAGCGCCGCAGAGATGGGCGAAGGCGAGGTGGTCACCAAGTCTGGATTGATGGTGGGGCTCGGCGAGACCCATGAGGAGATGGTCGCCACGTTCGAGGTTTTGCGCGAGCACGACGTGCAGGTGCTGACCGTCGGGCAGTACCTGCGTCCCTCTGAGCGCCACCTGCCGATCGTGCGCTACTGGCATCCCGATGAGTTCGTCGCGCTCGAAGCGGCCGCCTACGCGCTTGGCTTCGATCACGTCGCCGCTGGCCCGCTCGTGCGCTCCTCCTATCACGCGGATCAGCACGTCCCGCAGCCACGGCCTGGTGTCGGGCCGCTCGCTGCCAGCGGATAGCTACCGGGCCCAAAACGCCGTTTGCCATGCGCCGGCCGGCAGGGCTACTGGCGGGCGCCGCCGGGGCGGGCGGATAGTCTGCGCAAATGCTCGCCCCCTGCGCGCGCGTGGGGGGCCCTCCCGCGCATGATCCCCGTCAAGGACAACATCCCACGCGAGCGCTTCCCGCTCGTGACGGCGGTCTTGATCGCGATCGACGTAACCGCCTTCCTGCTGGCGCGCGCCGATGCGCCGCTCCCGTTCCTGCTCGACGTGCTGTTCCTTGGGCTGCTCGCGCCGAGCGTCGAAGGCGCCCTTGGGCGCCCGCGCTTCTGTGCGCTGTGTCTACTAAGCGGCGTGCTCGTGGGCGGCGCGTGGGCTCTCGCCGGAGACGGTTGGCCCTCGCCAGTGCTGCTCGGCACCTCGGGTGCGACGTTGATCGTGCTTGGCAGCTATCTCCTGCTCCACCCGCGCGCTCGCGTCCTGAGCCTGGTCCCGATTCCCTTCTTCACGACTCTCGTCGAGGTCCCCGCAGCGCTCCTGATCGGCCTGTGGCTCGCCCTGCAGCTGTACTTCGGTGTCGTGGGCCTCGGATGAGCGGGCCGCGATGACTCGTGTCGCGGTGCTGGCCATCTCGCTTGCGTTCATTCTCGGCTTCGGGTTCTTGACGATCGGCGGCATCGAGCAGTTCGGCATCAACGTGCAGAGCGTGCTCTCGATCATCGTGCTCGTGATCCTCACGGTTGGCATCGTCGGGGCCTTGCGCAATCCTCCAAGGCGATGAGAGAGATCTCATGACCGGCTCGCCGTTTCTCCCCCAGAGCGGTCGCTCGCGGCGCGCACGTGCCCTCGCCAGGCACAGGCGTCGGCGCAGACGCATCCGCACGCTGGCGGCCTGCGCGCTTGTGCTTGTCGCCGTGGGGGTTGCGATCTCGCTCGGACTCGCGCGCTCGGGCACCGCGCACAACTCGCCCTCGCGATCTGCTCGGCGAGGTCCCTCCAGAGGGACGGTCAATCTGGGGCAGACGCCACAAACGGCTTCGACCCGATCCCCGGCCGGACTGCCGCTCGGGCGAGCCCCGCTGGCTCTGAACCTGAGCGGCCCCGGCGATCCGGTGCAGATCGCCTTCCACAATCCGCCGCGGGCAGCCCTGCTGTTCGACCTGAACAGCGGTCGTGTGCTGTGGCAGCTCAACCCGCAGGAGCACCTGCACATGGCGAGTCTCACGAAGATGATGACCGCGTTGCGCGTGGTGCGCTCAACAACGCCCGACTCCCCGGTGCTGATCACCAAGGAGGCCGTCGAGGCCGCCGGCTCGAAGGTGGGTGTGCTGCCACTCGGCAAGGATGTGCCGACGGAGACGATGCTCTACGGGCTGCTGCTTCCCTCCGGCAACGACGCCGCCGTCGCGCTCGCCCAACACGTGTCCGGCAGCGTGAGCGCGTTCGTCGCCGGAATGAACGTCGAAGCGGCGCGACTCGGGCTGGGCTGCACGCACTACACATCGCCCTCGGGGTACTTCAACGCCCGCAACTACACCTGTGCCGCCGATCTCGCTGAGCTTGCTCATGTCGACTTGCAGCAGCCGCGCATCGCGCACGTCGTGCATAGCGCCTCGGCGGTGCTGCCGTTCCCGATCAAGGGCGGCAAGCTGTATCTGTACAACAACAATCCCCTGCTCGTGTACGACTACCCGGGGGCCACGGGCATGAAGACCGGGTACACCGAACTGGCCGGCGACTGCCTCGTGGGGACCGCTGAGCGCGATGGCGTGAGCCTCGGCGTGGTGCTCTTGCACTCCCCCGAACTGGGACGCCAGGCGGCTGCTCTGCTGAACGCGGGATTCGAGCAGGTCTACCATCAGCGGGCTCTTCCCGAGCCACCGATACCGGCTGGACGCTGAGCCAACACGACGTCGAGCCACAGAACCAGGCGAGCCGCCAAGAACCTTCCGGTGCCATCCTCACCGCCCGAGGAGTAGCCTTAGCTCCCAGACATTGACTGGCCAGTCAGCCAAGGGAGAGCACAGTGGATCTTGACGACACACCAGAGCAGGCAGCACACCGCATCAGGGTGCGCGCCTGGCTCAAGGAGCACAAGGGAGAGGCGCCCGTCATAGGGAACCCGACCCACCCCGACGCGATCACAGACGAGGCGGAGATCATCTCCGCCAGACGCGCCTGGCAGGGCAAGCTGGCCGAGGCCGGGCTTGCCGGGGTGACGTGGCCGAAGGAGTACGGCGGCCAGGGTCTCGGCCCGATCGAGCAGGTCGTGTGCAACCAGGAGATCGCCAAGGCCGGCGTCCCCGGGATCCTCGACGCGATCGGCGTCGGGATGCTCGGCCCGACGCTGATCGCGCATGGGGCGGAGGAGCAGAAGTCACGCTACCTCGGGCCGATGCTGCATGGCGATGAGGTGTGGTGTCAGCTGTTCTCCGAGCCCGCCGCCGGCTCTGATCTCGCGGCGGTGCAGACCCGCGCCCGCCAGGCCGAGGACGGAAGCTGGAGCCTGACCGGGCAGAAGGTGTGGACCACCAACGCGCAGTTCTCCTCGTACGGGTTGCTGCTCGCGCGCACCGACCCCGAGCAGCACAAGCACAAGGGATTGACGATGTTCATCCTGCCGATGGACGCCCCCGGCGTCACGGTCAGGGGCTTGCGCCAGATCTCCGGCGAGGCCGAGTTCAACGAGGTGTTCCTCGACGACGTGAAACTCGACGAGGACGCCGTTGTGGGCGGTGTGGGCAACGGCTGGGGCACGGCGCTGACGACGCTCATGTTCGAGCGCGTGACGATCGGGCTTGGCGGCGAGGGCCTTGGCTACAACTCGGTGCGCTTCGCCAAGGGCATCGCCTCGGACGAGCACGGCCGGCGCGACTCGGAGGTGCGCAGGCAGCTCGGTGAGATCTCAAGCGAACTGCTTGCGGTGCGCTTCACCGGCTACCGCACGCTCACCGCGCTTCAGAAAGGGCAGATCCCTGGGCCGGAGGCGGGCCTCGCGAAGGTGACGATCGTCAACGGCGCGATCAAAGCCGGCGACCTGATCACCGATGTGCTCGGACCCGACGCGCTCGACGAGGGCAGCGAGTGGGCCTACATGATCTCGTTCCTGCCCGGCTTGAAGTCCGCCGGGGGCACCGAAGAGATCCTGCGCAACACGATCGGCGAGCGCGTGCTCGGGCTGCCTCCCGAGCCGCGCCTGGACAAGGGCATCCCGTTCTCGGAGCTGCGCTCCAAGGAAGGAGCGACAGCATGAACCTCGCACTATCCGACGAGCAGGTGTTCCTGCGCGAGGCCGCCCGTGGGGCGCTGTCGCGCTTCAAGACGCTGGAGGCAGCCCGCGAGGCGCTTGACGGCAATGACAGCGCCCTGCCGGACCTGTGGCCGGCGGCCTGCGAGGCGGGCTGGCCGGGTCTGCTGATCGACGAGGCCCACGGTGGCGCCGGGCTGGACGCGTTCGACGCGATGCTCGTGCTCGGAGAGTGCGGCCGCGTGCTCGCTCCGGTGGCGCTGCTCGGCCATCTGCCGGCAACCGCGATCCTGAACGCGTCGCCGGCCGCGGCGGGGCTGCTCGAGCCACTTTCGAGCGGGGAGCGGCGCGCGGCCTATCTGCCGACGATGCCCCCGAATGACCTCGTCGACGGCTGGCGTGTCGATCCGGCGCACGGCAGCACGCGCCCTTCGGCAGCCCTGGCGAAGGACGACGGCAAAGGCGGGGCGCTCGTGAGCGGCGCGCTCGCGTTCGTTCCCGACGCCCCCGGCGCCGACCTGCTCGTGGGCGTGGCGCTGCTTGACGGAAAACCCGTCGGAGTCGCGATCGAGGCTTCCGCGAGCGGGGTCTCTATCGAGGCCGTGCACCGCTATGACGCCACACGCTCACTCGGGCACGTCACGCTGAGCGACGCGCCCGCCACGCTGCTCGACGCACCCGAGGAGGCGCTTGCGGGCGCGTGGCATCTCGCACAGGCCCTGATCGCCGCCGAGTCGCTTGGCAGCGTCGAGACGGCCCTTGAGATGTCTGTCGCCTACGCCAAGGAGCGCCACACGTTCGGGCGCGCGATCGGCTCCTATCAAGCTGTGAAGCATGCGCTCACCGAGGTGCTGCGCCAGCTGGAGAACGGGCGTTCGCTGCTCTACTACGCGGGCTGGGCACGCGAAGGCGCGCCCGCGGAGTTCCCGCTCGCGGCGAGCGCCGCACGGTCGGTCGCGGGACGCGCGCTCGACCACGGGGCGCGCACGATGATCTCCGTGCACGGAGGGATAGGCGCTACGTGGGAGCACGACGCGCCGCTGTACTTCCGCCGGGCCCAGCTCTCCAGGCGCCTGCTCGGGGGGACCGCCGCGGCGACCGACCGGGTCGCGGGCGAGCTCATCGCCCAGGCCGACGCCGCCTGAGAGCGCCGATGGCGACAGGCCGCCCAGGCAGCGTGTCTGGGCGGCGCGTGTCTGGGCGCGTGCTCTCGCGGCTCAGCGTCTGCGGTGCCGCGAGGGCTTGACGCTCGCCGCGACCGCGGTTTCCAGAGTGGCCGCCAGCGGGGCGCCGTAAGCGGCGTGTATCGCTTCCACCATCGTCGTTTCCAGACCGCAGTTGATGCAGAACCCGTGCTGGGACCAACCGATGGCGCGCGCGAGCACCTGATCGGCGTAGGTGACGCCGGTGAGGTCGTGGCCGTAGTAGTCGTAGGCCGCGTTCCACGCGGTGGCGCCCAGTTCGGTCGCGGCGCCGTCGGCGGACAGCAGGTGGGCGGCCGCCATGATCGCGTCGAAGTCGTCGTAGATCGAGGGATGGTTTGCCGTCATGTGGTCGTATGAGGCGGGACGCGAGCCGTAGCGATAGGAGTCGTTGACCAGCGCCCAGGTTGAGTCCGATCCCCCGGGCGGGCCCCCGTTCTTGACGTTGAACTGCATTGGGCCGCCACAGCAGTTGGCGAAGTTGAGGCCGTTGTAGGTGGTCGGCGCAGTGGAGAAGGCCGTCTCCTGCTTGTGGATCGATGCGATCAGCAGCCAGTTGACCCCGAACGTCTTCTGGGCGACCGCGTAGATCGGATAGAAGCCCTGCATCCAGCGCTCGGATATGTGAGTGCTCGTCTGGTCTTCGTAGAGCGCGAGATCGCGGTGGGCCTGCGTAGGCGAGGGATCCCCGACGATCGACGCGTGGCGCGCGCGGGAGCTCGAGTGCGGCCGCGCGGCGCCCGGACCGGCGTGGCGTGCGCTCGCTCCGGCTGGCGCGACATCACCGACCGACGCCGTCGCGCCGGGCACGGGCGTCGGCGTCGCGGCGATCACCGGGGGTGGGGTGGCAGCGCTCGATCGCGAAGCGACGCTTCCGATGACACCGCTCAGCACGAGCGCGAGAACGCCGGCACCGAGTATCCCGAGTGCGATGGCCGTCAACCAGGCCGCTCGCTCAGAGCCTGGCTCGGGAACGTTTGCGTCCGGGTGCTCCACGTTCGGGTCTTTCACGATCACGCGGGCGTGAGCGTGCCCAGCTTCCCCGAGAGCGAGTCGAGCAATTCACGGAAGGAGCCTTCGAACTTCTCGACCCCCTCGCGCTCAACCGTCTCGGTGACCTCGTCGTAATCGACTCCGACCGCGGCGAGCTCGTCCAGCACCGCCTGTGCCTCGGCCAGCCCTTCGTGCAGCGACGGCCTCGGGCTACCGTGGTCTTGGAAGGCCCTGACGGTCTCCTCCGGCATCGTGTTGACCGTGTCGGGGCCGATCAGCTCGTCCACATAGAGCGTGTCGCGGTAATCGGGGTTCTTCGTCGAGGTGGACGCCCACAGGACGCGCTGAGGCGTGGCTCCCTTGCCCGCCAAATAGTCCCAGCGGGGACCGTGGAAGCTGCGCTGATAGTGGCGATAGGCCAGCTTGGCGTTGACCACCGCGAGGCGCCCCTTCAGCTCGGCGTGACCGGGGTGAGTGGAATCCAATTCATCGAGGCGCCGGTCAGCCTCCGTGTCGATGCGCGACACGAAGAAGCTCGCGACCGAGGCGACCTTGCGCGGGTCGCCGCCCTCGGCGACCAGGCGCTCGAGGCCGCGAATGTAGGACTCGGCAACCTCCGCGTAGCGTGCGAGCGAGAAGATCAACGTGACGTTGATCGAGCGTCCCTTGGCGATCACGTCCTCGATCGCGGCAAGCCCGGGCTTGGTGGCCGGGATCTTGACGAGCAAGTTCGGGCGATCGACCGCCTCGTGCAGGCGGATCGCCTCCCTGAAGGTGCCCAGCGAGTCGTAGGCCAGGCGAGGGTCCACCTCGAGCGATACGTATCCGTCGCGCCCGAGTCCCTGGTCCCAAATGGGACGAAACAGGTCACACGCCTCGCGGATGTCCTGCTCGGCCAACGCCCAGAAGGCTTGCTCGACGTCGCTGGAGTCGAGTTCGCGCAGCTGCTCGTCGTAAGCGTCGCCGGAGCCCATCGCTTTCTGGAAGATGGTGGGATTCGAGGTGGCGCCGACCACCGCGTCGCGGTCGATCAGCTGCTGTAGATGCCCGCCTCTGATCGCCTCGCGCGAGAGAAAATCGATCCACACGCTTTGACCGAGAGCGGAGAGGCTGTGCAATGGAGAGAGGTTCGGAGACGGCATCTGGCTCCTCTGAAGCGTGTCGTGTTCAGTTTATTTGGATTTGCTGTTCGTTCCGAGGTAAAGCAGTGAGCATCGCGCCATCAGCTCGCGCGCCCCGGCAGGGCGCGCGCACGAGCAGCGATCGAGTCTGGGGTGAAACCGAGCTTCTCAAGTACCGTCGTGCCCGGAGCGGAGGCGCCAAAGCGGTCGATGCCAAGCACGTCGCCGCCATCGCCCACCCACTTCCACCAGGGCATGGTCACTCCGGCCTCGACGGCCAAGCGGGCGGCTACGGTGCGGGGAATGACGCTGTCGCGATACTCGCCGGATTGGGCTTCGAAGAGCTCCATGCACGGCATCGACACGACGCGTACGCGCGTTCCCTGCTCGGCGAGATCGCGGCCCGCTTGCAGCGTCGGCGCGACCTCACTTCCGGTGGCGATCAGGACAAGCTCGGGGTCGGGAACGGAAGTGCTCTGCGCGAGCGCTCCGCCATCGGGCGTGTCCCGGCTTTGCCCACCCTCGCCCGCCGATGCAGGGGAGTCGCCGCCGTGCGAGTCCCACAGCACATATCCGCCGCGCTCGACTCCCTCCACGGCACCTACCTGCGAGCGGTCGAGCACCGGCAGGTTCTGGCGGGTTAGCAGCAGTGCCACGGGACCGTCCTCGCGCTCCAGAGCGATCCGCCAGGCCAGCGCTGTCTCGTTGGCATCGGCGGGGCGCATCACCCACAGGTGGGGAATCGCGCGCAGCGCCGCGTAGTGCTCAACCGGCTGATGGGTGGGACCGTCCTCGCCGAGGCCAACCGAGTCGTGCGTCCACACCCATAGGACCGGCAGCTCCATCAGGGCGGAGAGGCGCACGCTCGCACGCATGTAGTCCGAGAACACCAGAAAAGTCGAGCCATATGGCTTGACCATCGCGCCGTGGGCGGCAAGACCGTTGACGATCGCGCCCATCGCGTGCTCGCGTATGCCGAATGGGATGTTGCGCCCGACGTGCACGCGCGAGTACTCGCCGGCACCGTCGAACACGGTCTTGGTGGACTCCACCAGGTCGGCCGCGCCGCCCGCCATCGTGGGGGCAAAGGAGTTGAGGGCTGCCATCACCTTGGCGCCGGCTGAGCGAGTGGCGATCTGCTCCCCGGCGGGGAAGCTCGGCAGGGCCTCACGCCAACCATCGTGCAAACGGCCCGCCCAGGCCCGCTCCCACTCATCGACCAGCTGTGGGTAGCGCTCGCCCCAAGCGTGCGCGCACTGCTCCCACGCCTGTTGTGCGACGGCGCCGGAGTCGCGCAGGCTCATGTGCTCGTACACGCGGGGATCGACGTGGAAAGTGAGCTCGGGGTCGAAGCCCATCGCTTCCTTGGTCGCGCGCACCTCATCCTCGCCGAGCGGCGCTCCATGTGCTTTGGCCGTATCGACGGCGTTGGGCGCCGGGTAGGCGATGTGCGAGCGCACCGAGATGAACGAGGGACGCTCGGTTTCGGCGCGGGCGGCGTGCAGCGCGTCGTGGAGCGCGTGCACGTCCTCGGAGTCCTCCACCCGTTGCACGTGCCAGCCGTCGGCGTGCATACGCGCGACGTGGTTCTCCGTGTCGAAGGAGATCGACGTGGTGCCGTCGATCGTGATGCGGTTGTCGTCGTAGCAGACGATCAGCTTGCCGAGGCCGAAATGGCCCGCGATCGAAGCCGCTTCCTGGCTGACGCCCTCCATCATGTCGCCGTCGGAGCAGATCGCGTAGGTGTGGTGATCCACGAGCTCATACCCCGGCCGGTTGAAGCGCTCGGCGAGGAAGCGCTCGGCCATCGCCATGCCCACCGAGTTGGCAACGCCTTGGCCGAGCGGCCCGGTGGTCACCTCTACACCGGGGACATGGCCGCGCTCGGGGTGTCCGGGCGTGCGCGAGCCCCACTGGCGGAAGCTCTGCAGATCCTCGATCGCCAGATCGAAGCCACAGAGATGAGTGAGTGCATATTGCAGTACGCAGGCATGGCCGGCACTGAGTACGAACCGGTCGCGGTCGCGCCAGCCGGTGTCCGCCGGGTTGAGCGCCAGAACGTGCCTGTAGAGCGTGTAGCCGAGCGGCGCGAGCGCCATCGCGGTTCCGGGGTGCCCGGCGTTGGCCTTTTGAACCGCGTCCATCGCCAAGCCACGAACTGTGTCTATCGACAGCTTGCGAATCTCACTCTCCCCATCGGGCAGCGCACACGTGCGCGAACTGCTCAAGTCAGGGACCACCGCCATATGTTGCGATCCTAGCCGACGTAAGGACGTCGCCGTCGTGGGGGAAATCCGGCAACCGAATGGCGCCGGCCATGTGGGCACCAGCGCCGCCGGGGCCGCACACGCACCAACCAGTGCAGATCGTGACGGCAGTGCGAGCGCCGGTACGGCCAGCGGGGATGGAGCGCGCGGACCATCAGCTTCCGCTCGCAGGCAAGTCCTCTCATGTCAATCCAACCTCCGTGTCGATCCAACCTTCCCGATGAAGGCGCGTGGCGTCGATCAGCCCCCTCGAGACGAAGTGACGCCTTTCGACTACCCGCGCGTTAATAACTCCAAGCGAGGCGCTCGAGCCGCGCTCGAAGGGCCTGTGGAGCCACCATTGAGCGCTTGAACGATGTGACAAGTCGTCCAACGCCCATCTCTGGTATTTGCCGTAACGAACAACTAATAGTACGGGACCTACAGAAGTAGCCAAGTTAAAGCTCTGCGGAAAAGGCGCACTTGCGTCATCCCCCGAGTCGCAGAACCGGACTTGACCACATGCTGGAACTACTGTTTGCAATGGGTTCAAGACGTTGATGTCGCCCACGTCAGTGACCTCCCAGTGAGTTGGAGACATCCGTTAAGAAAACAAATAAATCATCCTTTACGCAGCTTGTCAAGAGCTAAGGTATAGAGATGGCGCAGAGGGCCCGACCAGTCAAAGCCCGCGAGCGGGGTCTCCCGCGTGGCCCACAGGCGCTGCCACCCGAGGAGGTTGCGGCCGACCAGCGCGAGCGCCTGTTCGAGGCGACCATCAAGGCAGTCAACGAGCGCGGCTTCGTGGCCACCACAATCTCCGACCTGGTGGCGAACGCGGGTGTGTCGCGGCGCAGCTTCTACGAGCACTTCGAGAACAAGGAGGAGTGCCTGCTGGCCACATACGACGCACTGATCGGGCGCCTGACGGCGAGGATCGTCCATGCGTATGACCCCAAGGACGAATGGACTGACCAGATCGAGGCAATCGTGCGAGCCCTGTTCGAAGCCTCGAGCGACCGCCCCGACGCCGCACGGCTCGTGTCCGTGGAGATGGGCGCGGCGGGACCGGTCGGCATCGAACGATGGGCTCGCGACGCCGAACTGCTCACCGCTTTCTTCACCGGCGTGTTCGAGCAGGCCCCCGGAGAGGGCTCAATTCCGACACCGGTGGCGCGGGCGATCGTCGGAGCGCTGCGGACGATCCTCTACTCGCGCGTGCGGCGCGCACGCTCAAGCCGCTCGCTAAAGCTCGAGCTCCAAAAGCTGACGCCGGACATCGTTGCGTGGATCATCTCCTTCTATCCGACCCCTGCAAATATCCCTGACCGGCCGCGGCCGCGGCGCCACGGACATTTGCAGGGAGGCCGAGCACCGGGGACGCTCTCGCCATCCCCAAGCTGGGCAGCCCGGGGTCTACCGCGCGGAGAGCACAGCCTGCCGAAGGGCTTCGTCGCGCACAACCAGCGCGAACGGATCTTCGACGCTGTGGCGAACCTGACTGCCGCGAAGGGCTATCCCGCCCTCAGCCTCGAGGAGATCGTCTCCGAAGCGGCCATCTCCCTGCAAACGTTCTACGAGCACTTCGAGAACAAGGAGGAGGCGTTTGTGGCGACGTTCGAGATGGGACACGCCAAGGCGACGGCGGCAATCAACAGGTCGCTGGATTTGAAACTGTCGTGGGCACGGAACGTGCGGCTCGGGCTGGGCGCCTTGCTCGAGTTCCTGGCATCCGAGCCATCCATCGCGAGGCTCGCGTGCGTGGACATCCTGATCGCCTACCCGCACCTCACGGGCCGCGTGAACGAGGCCAACTTCTCCTACATAGAGCTGCTGGACATCGGCCCGGACGACACCTATCCGAACATGCCCCCACCGGTGATGCGCGAAGCGTCCGTGGGCGGCATATTCGAGCTGTTGCACGACTACATCCTGCAAGGACGCACGCAACGTCTGACCGAGCTCGTGGACTACGTGATGTACATCGCGATCACGCCGTTTGCGGGAGCGGAGATCGCGGGCAAGGCGGTGGCGGAAACTTAGTGCGCCCGGCGGGAATCGAACCCGCGGCCTGCGGTTTGAAAGTTTGGCCCAAGACCACCATTTTGGCTTACCTAAGCCATTTACGGCCTCAGAAAATGTCCTGAAGTGGCCTCATATTTGCGCAGTTCGGGACACGTTTCGGGACGCGATTTGCGTGGGACCCAGCTAAGCGGACCCGAGCTGCCAAACTTACGCTGCGTGGAGGACATGCGCTGAGGCGGTGTCGGGAGTCCGTTCGGTTCCCTCTTGCGCAAACACATAACCAAGCTCGTCGTGATCGGCCAACAGCTTCCGTAGCCGTTGCTTGATCCCTTCGCGCTCTCGCCGCCGGTGCTCTACCTCGCCGCCTTGCTCGTAGGCCCGCGTACCCGTCTCTCGGCATCGGCCAATTCCGCCTCAACCTCGGCGATATCCTGATCGACACCCCTCCACTGGCCACTGGTTCAACGAGCTCGTCCGTCGTTCTCGCCACCTCGCGCTTTGGCTTATCGGGATCTCACAACAGCTCTCCGACTTCGACAACGAGTACGGGCGTGCGCTGCTCAAGAACGCCTCGATGCGGCTGTTCACCCATCAGGACGTTACGGAGCTGACACCATGAAGAACGCGTTCGGGCTCACCGACGAGCAAGTCGCGGCAATCAGCTCGCTGCGGACCGTCAAGCGGAGTACGCGACCGCGTTCCTCACCAACGGGTCACGCGGGAGCGGGACGATCTCGATCCGTGTTTCAGACCTCGAGTACTGGATCGCGACATCCGACCCCGTACGCGACGAGCCGGTACGCAGGCGGGCGCTACGCGACGCCGGCGGAGACCCCTGGGAGGCACTGCGGCTACTCGCCTCACCCGACTGGCACGCCCAGCAAGACGAGCACACGAGGGCGGTCCGATGACTGCGGCCGCCGTTATCGCCGTCTTGCGCAGCAAGACGCTGCGCACAGTAGTCTCGGTCGCCGCGCTGCTGGTCGTGTTCACCCCCGTGCTGGTCGTTGGTGGTGCGGTCTCGGTGCTCTCCCAATCCGCACAAGCCTGCACGACCAGTGGAGAAGTCGAGCAGCCCGCCGGCGGCGGGCACGTAGCCGCCGGCCTGTTCGCTCAACCCCTGCGGTTGCAATCAGGGCACTGGTATGAAGTGGGCGCCACCCGTTACGGCGGACCGGAAGATCCCACCTCCGGGGAGTACGGGTCGATCCCCGACCCCAGCGAGTCATATCTCCCCGACCACCCGGACAGCTACGCCGAGTTGTCGGTGCTCTCGACCAATCCCGCCAACCATGGGACGTTCACATTCGCCGACGCCAACGCGCTCGACAACCTCCCCTACATGACAGGGCTGCGCGTCACCAACGGCGTGCGCCAGGAGGTGCTCTACAAGCGCGATATCGGCTACGGGCAAGGGCCGGGACAACACAACGATCTTGCCGAGCGGGCTTGCCGCGGCCGGGCGCGAAGCACCCGCCGCCGTCAAGGACATGGTCGCTGCCGGCAACCGGCTTTACGGGACCGCCTATCTCTACGAGGGTGGACACGGACCCTCCCTGGACACGCTGCAGCCTGCCTACGACTGCTCATCGGCAATGTCATATGTGCTGCACGCTGGTGGGGTTCTCGGCGCCTCCGCGCTTGACTCGACGGGGCTTGCCTCCTACGGGCTGCCCGGACCCGGACGCTACGTCACGATCTACGCCAACTCCGCACACGCGTTTATGTACGTCGGCGGACTTCGTTTTGGCACCTTTGAAGCGCCCCGAATATGACACCGGGCCGAACTCCGGTAAGCCCGGCGCCCGCTGGCGCGTCTACCCATCCGTCCCCGGGTGGGCCAGCTGGACCGTACGACACCAGCCGGACTATGAGGACGATCACTTTGAGACCCCGCCATCTTGCTCTCGTGGCGCTCTTTGGAGTCGTCATCGTTCTTGGGCTGACCGGTTGCAGCAACCCTTATACGGCCAGCCCTCGACAGGCCGGCGCGCAGGCGCCTGAGCAGACACAGCGCACGCCCCGACAAGCGATCCTTCAATGCGCAAACCGCTATGCCAACTGGACGTACCAAACGCTTGCGGAGGACCAGCTCTCGCTTGCATCAATCTCCGTCGGGGCCGCACGACTCGCGGAGCAGCAGGCCGCGGTCGCTACACACACCGACACCACGCTTGCTCGGGCGCGGATCGCCAACAGTGGAGAAGTGCTGTCCGTCGCGCCGGACCTTGCTCATGGCGGGTGGTGGGTCGTTGTTACTCGCGAACGGACTGTCGGGGGTGGGGAATACGAAGGGCTCGCGCCCGGGTTCCATGTCACGCTTGCGCAGCTCGCTTCTACCGATGATGGGTGGGCTGTTTCCCAGTGGTTGGCGCAGAGCTGACTCGCGTACCGCCCGCAGCGCGTTCCTCGTTCGTGCGCGAGGCGTGGCACGCGTGGGTCCGCGTCTACGCGCTCCTGTGGGCGTTCACCCTCGGCGGCTGCGTCCTGGTCCTGGTTGTGCCCGGTGGGCCATCGCTTGCGCGGGGACTGTTGCCGCTCACGCTCACGGCGGCACACAATCCGCCGCCCAACCTTGCTGGCGTGCTGTCGATCGCCGCTAACAACACGCTCCGCAGCGTTTGGCCGCTCACGCTTGGGCTCCTCGACGCTCAGCGGCGACGGGCCACTCGCCTGCTGGCTGATGGGGCCGTGATGGCCAACTTGCTTGTGTCGGGGCTGCTTGTTGGTGGGGCCGTTGGCGGGTATGGGGTTCGGGTCCTGGCGTTCCTTCCACACTTGCCTCTGGAGTGGGCCGGGCTTGCTTTGGGGGCAGCTGGATGGACCACCGATCGAGGACGACGGATCAATCAGCACGAACGCATTATGACCGTAGCTCTCATTGTGATTATGCTGCTCTGCGCCGCAATCATCGAGACCCGGCTCGTGCCCTACCGTTGACGGGGGACCAGTACTCTACTGTGTGGTTCTTACGTCGCTCGCCGTGGGCTCACCACGGACGTCGCCGAACACCCATCGGCACACTGGGCTGCCTGCCATCGCCTGTTGGCGTTCTCGGGTAGGAGGCAAGCGTTCGAACTCTCTACCGAACAGCAAGAGTGCCTCAACAGACGCCCGCAGGTCCTGCCTCCTCATACGAGATGCGGAGGGCCAAGCCCAATCCCCACCGCGCAGTTTGGAGCCCCAAACCTCATCGGCTTTCTCAATCTCATCGAATGTCAGCACCATCGCCACAGCGAACGTTCGCCCATGGTCGATGTCGGGAGCACCCACCGTTTCTAGTGTCGTCACGACATGCCGGGCAGCGACGCTCATCGCGGTCAACGTGCTATTCAGCCCCTCCTCACCCCTACGGGACTTCACGTTAACACCGTACTTACCGATTATCCTTCCAAGCCTTTGGCCATCCAACTCAAACGGTCCTATCGCTTCACATAGCTGACTCACGTACGCACCGAAACGTACGGATCGCGACCTGGCTTCGCCGCAAGCCGATAGCACACCAGGCAGAAGGGTCACACTCAAGACGACTACCATGAATGCGCGGCGGCCTGCTTTGCGGAGGCGCCCATCGCCCCGGCTAGTCACAACTCACCATCTGTCGATGTCGCTACCGGCCCCATATAACACTTACACCCCGATCTCTCTACGCAGGATTGGTCGGAGAGCAACGACGGCGTCCGTCTCGCTCTCGCCACCCCACCATATGAGGATACTTTCCTGTCCAATAGATACTTTTGACTTGGCCGTCACGCTCGGCCACGGTCCATCGTGTCGCGAAACAAATCTCTGCAATCCGCTGCTCGCCGCCTCAAGAAACAGTTGTAGTCGGTGCTCAACAGGCGCCCGGGACCGCCACAAAGGCATTGGCGATAGCCAGTGGACATCACCGCGGCGTGAGCCGACGCCGCGAATCCGGACTGCCTGGCGGTGTTCCACCGTGACTTCGAACCGGTCCTGCGGAAGAACCTCTGCCAGACGCGAACAAAGGGCGGCTACCAATCGCTCCACCCCATCCTCGCCGCCCGATCCGTCCCCGTGTCCAGCGTCCCCAATCAAACGCACACACCCCCTATCAAACCGACGGCACGTGACAATACGGGAAGGTCCAGTGTACCGAATTTTTCCGCTTGTAGCTCGCTCCGTAACACGTTTCCACCCCCCAAGCAACAATCCGGTTCTTTTCTTCGATGGGTTCTAATATCCAGTCCACATAAGTGGGCGGGCTCCTCGCCACCGAGAAAGCACTTTCGGTAAGCGACGGTGACGCCCGTCGCGCTGACGTGCAGCAAACCGATGTAAGCCCCGGATCCCGAGCCGCGGATGGGCGCTCCCACAAGCGCGACGCTCTGCGTTTCCTCACAGGCCCGGACGACGATGTCCAGAACGCAATCGTCGAGCGCGATCGGATCTGCATCAAGCTCATAGCCAGTCAGCGACAGCTCAGGGAAGATCACAACCCGCGCTCGCACCCTGCGGATCAGCTCGGCATGTGCCCGCGCGTTGCTATGCATATCCTTCGCTGCACACCGTGGCTGCGCGACGGCGACCAAAAGAGGCGCTTGCATGACACGAGAATAATCCGACACGTTCACACCAGCGGCCATAGGGCTGGATCACTCCGAGGCCCCGTGCGTTGCCGCGCAGTAGGCATCGCCTGGTGCCGAACCACACAAGTCACTTGTTCTGGATGTAGAGTCCCGCCGATGTGACCTATCCAATCCACGGGGGAGACTTTGGGAATGTCTGATCGTTGGTGTCGGCTCGCGCCGCTGACGGGAGCTGTGTTTGTAGTGTGAAATTAACTATAGACACGGCAGTTAAAAGAACGTACTCGTCAAAAGTTTTTGTCGAAAAACTTTCCAAGATCCGGACAGACCCGACGGCGGACCGTTGGGACCCTAGAACCGCGCACGAACCAATCCACAGACACCGAGGCGCATTCACGGACGGCGCTACCTACACGGCAACCCTCGCCCGTAGGTGTTCAAGCAAGGCTAGGCGTTCGTCGAACGTACTTCCCCCTTCTTCTACAACAAGCCACGCGTCTGGTACGCGACGTGCGAGCAGCTGTCCTTCTCCTGACTCTCCCTGTGCTTGGAAAATTCCGGGGTGACCCGACACCGCCTTCATGGCCGGGAGCGGAGGCGGTTCGGTACCGGGATGTGAAGCATCCAACAGGATGCCAGCCTCAACCGGCTGTTGTTCACGGAAATACTCGGTGCTCGCACACGACAGAAACGGGCGGCCAATCAGGCCTGGATATGATTCCTTCACCTCGATGGTCACCTTCCCCCATCGGGCCGAAACACCAGGCCAATTTGTTCTGAGTTCACAGACACCAGTCGGCGCATGTTGCGGTTGTTGCCAACGACGGACCGGCACACTGACTCCCAACGGGGGGCCTATCGTCGTAGACCGTCGGATAACCGATCCGCTTGCGTTCAACGGCGTAAAATGAGGATACGCACTATTGTCGTCTACACGAATCTTTTTGCTCTGTATTTCCACGATCACAGATCGTAGGCCAACGACACCCGCTACCGCCGAAGTCTCTCGTGTAGGTACGGGCCGACTACCATCCACGGAGACTGTCATTACTTCACTCGTGGTCAAAGCCGCGCCCCGAGTCGCCCCCCCTTCCGCGGACCAGCTTTCAGAAAAGATAGGGTTCACTGCGCGATTGCTGCCGCACGAACTCGAGCCTTTGTCAACGACAGCCATACACCAACCGGCCCAACCCGCGCTAACTCGCGGTACCAGCGCCACCTCTCCATTTGGTATTACCCTGACGATCAGTGCCGAACTCGCGGAGCACGACGACACCACAAAGACGCAAATAGCTGCCGCGAGAATAGGTGCGACCCGATCAGGCCTCACATAACACGCTCGGTGTCGACGCCACAGTCCATCTCTAAATGACTTATTACGCACCATAATCACCTTGTCCAGATACCCTCGTCCATCGAAAGATCATTCAGGACCAGGGCCATCGAAATGTCCACTACATTGCACCAGTCTACCATCGAGGGCCGTCGCATCCCATACCGTACCACCTCCCTTATACCAAAACCGGCCAAAGACCCAAGCCCTATACGACTTACCTTGTTGGCATTCCCAGTCTTTGCTAAGCACTCCTTCACTTTCGTGCGGGAAATCCTTGCTCGCGGTATGTTCCGTATTATAAATACCACCTTCGAGTCCACCGTATTCTACAAGCTGCAATGCAATCTGCAATTCAAAGTACGTTTCATATTCGCATTCATAGCGTCCGTATACCGTAATGTCATTATTAAATAGGTTTACTCCCCAACTCGCCCAGATGTGACACACATGCGTATTATCTCCATGTTGAGGATCAGGGCCGCACCCTTCGATTTCTTCATCACAAGTTGCCCCGCCTTCTTCCGGTTCTGGCCCTTCGCTAGCGAGAGGTTCTTCGGATTCCGCTTTTTCGTCTGCTTCCCGCTTCTTTGCTTCTTCGCGTTCGGCATTTCCTTGTATGGCTATATTCATGAGTTGGCCGGTAGCCGCCCCGAGATATGGCGCGTTGACGATACCGACGCTTGCTGTGCCGTTCGGGAATGAGCCCGGGGAGGCGATGGGTCCGGTCTGTAGCGGTCTACCGATCTCGGGCACGTACGACGAGCCGTTTTGGGTACTTACGCCGCTGGCCGTCAGTTCGCTTGCTACTCCATCGGCACCTAGCCACGAGTACTTGGGTGGGTTACTGGTAGTGGGCACTCCGAATTCGGTGCTGTTGTAGGTGGAGATCAGTTTGGTTTCCGTTTCGCTGACGGCTGCCTTGCCGACGATATCACCTTGAAGATCATGGATCTCTAGAGCTACAGCTCCGCCACTTTCTTGGATCGCGGCAAGGCTGCCGTCTATTCCTGGGATGTTGCGAACCCATTTTTCGGTGCCTTCGCTGGTCCACGTGAGTGCACTACCGGTACCAGCGTAGTGGGAGACGAGGGTCGTTTTGGCTTTGATTTCTGTGTTTTCTGAGGCGGTTTCTGTGGTTCTCCCGGCTGGATCGTACTTGTAGCCGATCAGCTCCTTATTCTGTTCCTGGCCGGCTACCTGGCCGTCGATATAGTATGAGCTCGTTAGTTCGTGCCCGCCCGCATCCGTTGCGGGTAGTTTCGTGATGTTTCCGAACGTTTCGTAGGTGACTTTTTCGTCTGTGAGACGGTTGGCTTCGTCATAGGTGTGTCGTTCGACGGTGCCGCCTTCGGTTGCGCATTTGCCTTCTGTGCCTGGTTCGCGCGTTGTTAGGCTCGTGCGGTTCGATTCTTCGTCGTAGGCGTACACGCGGGTCGTACAGCCTTTACCCGCTGGCGTTTCCTGTGTTTCCAAAAGCCGTCCGGCATTGTCATAAGCGTAGCTCTCTTTCGACAGTGTGCTGGTCTGCTGGAGTGATTCGCCATGGATCGATGGGGAAACGCTGTCGCTGAACCAGATTTCAGGGCATGTTGAAGCGCAGTGCGCATTCTTTTCGTAGACCAACCCTGTAGCCTGTCCGACCTGGTTAATCGTATAGGTCGCAGTCATTTTATTCGGATAGACCTCGCTAATGAGTTTTCCTTCGAGATCGTACGCCGCCGTGAACGTACCGGCGGCGGAGTCGACCAGTTTTGTAAGGAAGCCGGTTGTTGGGTCGTAAGAGTAGGTCTGGTCGCTTTCGGCTTCTTTGCCCTTGCCTTCACTGACTTCCAACAGCCTTCCGTCGCTGCCTTCTTCGTAGGTGTATTTCGCAACGTTTCCGCTCGCGTCGGCATATTCGGTCACTTGACCGAGCTTGTTGTATTTGCTTGTAATCGTTCCTTCGGGGGTAGATTGCTTTTCGAGTAGGCCGGTGGTGCTGTTGTATTCGTTTGTGACCTTGGGCAGTGACGTGTCCGTTGCGGGAGAGGCGGTCTCTTCGCTGGTTAGCGCGCGGCCGGCCGGGTCGTAGGTCTGTGTCTTTGTTCGCGTTACGGTTTTGGCTCCGGTGCCGAATGCTTCTTCGGTCTTTTCGATCTCGTCCCACGTATTGTAGGTCATGGTCGTGACTGGTAGTTCCGGGAGTCCACTCTCTGGTTGCGCTGCGAGCTGTGTTTGACACACGAGGTTCGCCCATTCGGGGTGTTTGCCGCAATTGGGGTAGGTTGGGTTTGTTTCGGTGGTGTAGTAGATGGTTTGGGTGTCGTGTGCGGCTTGGTTTGCGGGGGTCCACTCCTCGACGCGGTTTTCGCCCGTGTCGTCTATGTACATATCTCCGGCGGCGTTGATGGAGATGCCTGAGGGTTCGTTGAGTTGTCCTTCGCCGCTACCTTTGGTGGCGAAACTTGCACGGAAGACACCGGCTGCCGAGAACTCTTGTACGCGACCGCTGGGTCCGTCGACGACATAGAGGTCGCCCGCGGAGTCTGCCGCGATTCCTTCTGGCGTGTAGAATTCGCCGCTGCCACCGCCTTCTGTTCCGAACTGGCTGATATAGGTGCCAGTGTCTGAGAACTCTTGTACGCGGTGATTGCCGCTATCGGTGACATAGAGGTTTGAGCCGGAGAACGCGATGTCGGTCGGCTCATCAAATTCGCTGCTCCCTGAACCCCTTTTGCCATAAGTCGCGATGTATGTTCCTGTGGAGGAGAACTCGACGATGCGGTTGTGGTCGGTGTCGGCCACCCACACGTTACCGGAGGAGTCGATCTTGACTCCCTCGGGGTCGTCTAGTTCGCCGCTTCCTGAGGTGCCGAGCGCGCGGATGAATTCGCCGGTCGAGGAGAGCTCCTCGATACGATTGTTGCCGGCGTCGGCTACGTAGACGTCGCTTGTGCTTTGGTTTATGTCGATTCCTTGCGGGTCCTCGAATTCGCCGTTGCCTGAACCGTATTTGCCGTAGGCTGCGATGAAGGTGCCTGCCGAGGAGAACTCCTCGATGCGGTGGTTGCCGTAGTCGGTGACCCAGATGTTCCCGTGACCGTCGATGGCTGACATGACCGGGTATGCGAACTGACCGTTACCGGATCCTTTTGAGCCGAACGTCGATCCGTAGTTTAGGTGTGCGCCTCCGGCTTCTGGTGGCAGCCACTCAGTGATCATGGCGCTTTCTTCGTCGGCGACGTAGAGCTTGCCGACTGGACTGATCGTGAGTCCCATGGGGGAGGAGATTTCGTGTGTCTCACTCCATGTTGACCATGCTGTCAGATACTTTCCGGCGGGGCTGAACTCCTCTACGCGATGGTTCCCTCTGTCGGAGACGAAGAGGTCTCCGCTGGTTGGGTTGGTGGCTACCCCAACGGGCTCGTTCAACTGTCCGGGCCCTGAGCCTTTACTACCGAACTGGTTTAGGTAGGTGCCGGTGAGCGAGAACTGCTCGATACGATCGTTGCCCAAGTCCGCAACATAGAGACTTCCTTCGGAGATCACGAGGCCCTCGGGATTCTCCAACTGACCGTTGCCCGTCCCGTGAGTACCGAATTCGCGCATGAAGACGCCGGTAGATGAGAACTCGACGATACGGTTGTGATCTGAGTCCGATACCCACACGTCGCCCGAGGAGTCCACGGTCACTCCTTCCGGTTCTTCTAGCTTCCCAGCGCCTTCGGTACCAAACACCCGCACGAATTCACCTGAGGGGCCGAGATCCTCAATGCGATTGTTGCCTGTATCGGCAACATAGACATCTCCGCTGCCTTGGCTAATCGCCAATGCCCACGGGTTTGAGAACTGATCGTTACCTGAACCTTTCGAACCGTATTCGGCGATAAAGGTCCCTGTGGAGGAGAACTCCTCCATGCGATCGTTGTTCCTATCATCTACCCAAATGTCGCCAGCGGTATTAAGGGCTATATCGAGGGGATGATTGAACTGTCCTTTCCCGGTTCCTTCCGAACCGAACTTTCCGGTGTACGCTAGTGGATAAACCGTTTCTGACGTACCCTCGGGCGCCTTTGTTTCGACAACGTCACCTGTGGTTTTGTTGTAGACGGTCGCATGCACCAAGTCCGAGCTCGCCGGTTCGATCGCCGTGGAGGTCGCTTGACGTAGCATCCACCCAAGATCTTCCTGCCCGTTATAGGAGTCAATGGTGGTCCGGACGTCCTTTTCTTCACCATCAGAGAGCAACGCACCGTCGGCGGTCTTCGTCAACAGGTTGTATTCTTCTTTGTTCTTTTCTTCGGCCTGTTTGGCGTCTTCGTCGTAATAGTCGTGTGTAATCTCGCGTGCCTCGACTTCCGATCCCGTGGAGAGCTTGATCTCGTGTTCGGGACCCACCACCTTGAGGATCTCGGTTTCTTCTGGGTTGTATTCAGTTTCGGTGTCAAGCTTTTCTGAGACTTCCGCCGATCGGCATTCTTTTTTGGACTCCGACACGCACCCTTCTTTGAGCGCTACCGCACGATTGTCCGCGCTCAGGGTCCTCGTGACCTCGCTCGCTTCGTTGTATTCGCTTGTGGAGATGCCTTTAGTCGGAACCGCCGTGTTGACTGACCTGCCGTGACTGTCCCAGTAGTGGATAGTCGCGCGGGTGTAGGCACTGGCGGGCCAACCCTGTGGTTCATCTGGCGGGAAGATGGCGCTGCCTTCGACCGGGATGTCTTTTTGTCCCCACTTTTCGACTTCTGCTTTGGTCAGCGTCGGTAGACCAGTCCCGGACAGGCCCACCCCATACTCGACGGTCGATCCTGCTCCGGGCGAGTAGACGGTGCCCTGCGTTTTCGTTCCGGTACTCGTGACCAAGGCGCTTGCAACGGTCACCGCAGCGACAGTGCCCCCACCACTGGTGGCCCGCACTTGCGCCACGATCTTGTGTCCCACGTCGCTGGACTGCAGCGTGTAGTTCGCATTCGTCGCGCCGAGTATCGGAACGCATTCCCCACCGGAGGAGTTGCAGTCCTTCCACTGGTAGGAGTACGCGACGGGACTGTTGCTCCAAGTACCGTTGGAGACGCCCATCTTCACGCCCACGACGGTCGTGCCGGACAGGACAGGCACTGCGCTGTTCGACGGTAGTTCGCCGTTCCACAACGACGCGGACGCTGGCGCGCGAGTCACCTTGAGCAGCCTGCCTTCATTGGCGTCCCCCGCGATCGTGCCGTACGTGAAGACCCACGACTCCTGACCCGGTGGAGTCACGGCCGTGACGTGACCTTCAGCGTCATAACCGTAGGTTGTCTTCAGGGCATGTTCCAGACGCGGATCCCACTCCGCGCGCAAACGCCCCTTGCTGTCATATTCGTAGCGTCCGACTTCGCTTTTGATCATTTCTTTCGCGGACGGGCTATACCCGTGGAACCAGACCTTTTCCAGACGCCCCTTGTAGTTGCCCCATTCACTTTGCTTTTCGCTTTTGGCCGTCGTTTCTTTGCCGTATTCGAACGTCAGCGATCGGCAGCCAGCCACCAGTGGCGAGCAGGACGACACACCAGCGGGTATGGGCGCTAGCGCTTCTGTTGGTTGCATCACGGTTTGACCTTCAGATTCAACCGAAGTGTATGCGTATGTGGTTGCGCTTGCCGCCAGCGCACCGCCAGTTTCAGTCGGCAACCATAGCGGGCGCTCCCATGCATCGAGGCTATTTGTGCCGTTGTCCACGACGTAGATCCCGCCTGATAAACCAATGGCTATACCGGTAGGCGTCGTGAACTGGCCACTACCGGTACCGGAGGAGCCAAACTTTGTGGTGAATGATCCGGCGGAAGAGAACTGTTGCACCCTGTGGTTTGCCGAGTCAACTACGTATACGTTGCCGTTCCGAGGATCAACAGCTATTCCGTAGGGGTTGGAGAACTTGCCGTTTTCGCTGCCTGCTTCCCCGAACACTTTGACGTGTGCGCCGCTGGTAGTGAACTCTTGAACTCTGTTGTTGTGATAATCCGTGATATAGAGATCGCTACCGTACACCGCAATATTTAGAGGACCTTCGAACTGTTCGGCGCCTTTTCCGACCGTACCAAACTTCCTAGCGTATTCGCCTTTTTCGTTGAACTCTTGGACACGGTTGTTGCCGAAGTCCGCTACCCACACGTTGCCGCTTGCGTCTACGGCAAGTCCGGCCATAACAGAGAACTGTCCGTTACCAGTACCGGCCGTACCGGCTTTGCATTCTGTTGTGCAGATTTCGAATTCGGCTTTCGCTGCTTTGCCTACACCCCAACCGAACATCTTGATGAATGCGCCGGTCGATGAGAGCTCCTCGACACGGTTGTTCGCTTGATCGCTTACGTACACATTATTGTTACGTGGATCGATCGCGATACCCCACGGGCCGATGAATTGCTTTTCCCCTGTGCCTTGAGAACCATAGGTCGCCTTCAGGACACCTGTTGGCGAAAACTTCTCGACGAGATCGCTTTCGTTACTCGTAACCCACACGTTCCCAGACGAGTCCACCGCGTCGCTTAGCGGATGCTTTAGCTGACCTGCTTCGGCTCCAAATTGATTCAAAAACACAGGAGTTGTGTTTTGAGCTGCAGCGGGCTGTTCGAACTTGGTTTTGGCGCCGGTCGTCTGAGCGTTCAGGATGTATTCCGTTATTCCTTTACCGGGCACTTTTTCTTTTGATTCGAGCTTTAGGTTACTATCTCCACTGGGAGATTCAAATTCGCCTTTTTCATTTCGCGTAAAGATAGCGTTGGCGCCGTTGGCAGCATTCAGCACGGCGCTTCCGCTCACGACTACGGTGAGCCCCTCGCCGCCGCCGGTGCTGATTGTCCATTGTGGACCCAACGGTCCTTCTGCACCCGAGGTGAGGCTACGCGACTGATATGTCCGTGACACGCCACTGGTACCACCAAGCGAAACGTCAGTCGCATTCAATGTGAACTGTCCATCGCTCGGATCAACCGATCCGGGGCCTACAGACACGGGGTTGGCTCCCCCTACCCTGAAATTAAATTCTTCCTGCGCAACGTTATTAGCGTTGTCAGTCGCTGTTACAACCATCGTGTGTTGTCCGCTGGTGTAATCGCGGGCGATCAATGTGAATTCTGTGTTTGTCGTGCACGGCCCTTCCGGACAGGTAGCCGTCGAGCTGACGACTTCATTTCCGTCTACGCTTACCTTGATCGACTTGATCCCGGAACTCTTCGTAGTGCCCTCCCCATCTGTAGCTTCAGCTTTAAGATGAGTTTCGCCCATCGGCAATTCGTTACCATTCTGGAAACCAACTATTTTCAGGCTGTGTGGAGGAGTGGCGTCAACCTTGATCGTTTGGGAAGGAATTTGAGCATAAAGGCTCGCACTATCTTGGACAAAAGCTTCAAAATGCGAGAGTCCATCCGGCATTCCCGTCCTATATGTATAACCCTGATAATTATATTCCGGACATTGAATACCGACGCAGTCGCCGAGTGCACGATAATACTCTACGTCGCCCCATTGAAGTTCGGGTCCAAGAACGCGGTAGGTGGATATTCCCAGACCTGGATCCTTCGCACGAACTTCAAACGCACCGGCATGAGGACCTAGCCAACTTCCGCTCCCGTAAAGTACGTTAGGAAGATTTTCTTTAGTAAGCGCATTATAGATCGTTGTGCTCGTTTTGTTGAATTCCAGTTCTGGCCCTTTTTCTTGGGTGATATTGACGTAGGCGTTCGTGACTGTGTTTTCGCCGCCGTGACCTTCACCATTGCCGTATGCGAGCTGCTTGTAGCCCGCTGTGTTGCCATTTTCTGCTGGCGCTTCCCCATTAATAGTTTTAGAACACCCTAGGGCTGGCGCACAAACATCGCCACCACTGTTCGATTCGGTCGCTTCCGGCAACGGTTCGTAAGACTCAAGGTAAGGCGATTTGCCGGTTTCGAGCAGCATATAGTTTTGTATATGTGACCCCGTATCGTTCCAATGACCTTCCATTCCCGCGCGGACGATCTGTGATTCCCCCCGTGTGGTATAGAAGAGCCCGCCCCATTCTCCTGACCAGTGACCATAGTAGATCCCCTCTGTCCAACTGCCGCCTTCGGGGTGTTCCGGCGCTCCAAGCCCAGCCCCATATTTAACAAAATGCCACTCGGTTTTGTAGTATGTTTCGCCATACCATTCGTTTTGCCATGTCCCGTCTTCGACCGTTGGATCAACCTCGATCGGGAGCCTGTAGGCTGCAAATGACGGTAGGGCGACGCTCAACACATCGCCGGACACACTCATAGTCACCGGGACCGCTGTTCCTTCGGCGTCATGAGCCACCGGTGGAGCTATAGTCGCTAGCGTCTGCCCTGCGTCTACGACTCGTATACTGCCTCCTTCTTTGTCCTGTACCAAGCTAGCGCCTTGGGGCAACCCCACCTTGTAATCCAATTGCTGCGGACTGTTTTCCGACCGCAACTGCGTATCGACATTGAACCCAAACGTGGTCGGCTTGACCATCGTGTCCGCGTCAGTCAGTGTATTGGCATAGAAGACGGTAGTTCCCTCGATCGATCCTTCAGAGCCAGCAAGAGCAACACCCTGAGCATCCACGGGAGTCAAGGACACGCCAGAACCAGATAGCACGACACCATCACCCAGCCGCTTCGGCACACGAATCCTGGCCAGGGCCGTCTTTGGTTCAAACGCTCCCCCAACTTCGCTCAAGCCAAGATCGATCGGAGCCCGCTGGCCCGGAGAGCGTTCGACGGCAATCGGCGCACTTGATTCGACCACACTACGCCCACCGCCAGCCTGCTCCACCTGCGCTATATTGACCGCCGGAAAGCCCGTGATATTTTCGCCGGAGGAGAGCTTCGGCGGCCCACCCGCAGCTTCCTCGATCGTGGCCGGGAACACTTCCTGGGCGAGCTTCGCTGCGTCAACACCGTTCAGACCGGCATACTTTGACTGCGATTCTTCACGAGCCTGTACCGCCGCAGGACTGAACCGCCGCGCTTCCCTCGCGTCCACAACCTGTTCACCGCCATCGAGCGACTGCACACCCGGAACAACCAGCGGATCGCTCATCACCGACGATCCGAGCGACGCCTCCCCAGCAGCAGATTCGCCCGCCCACGCAGATGTCGCGAACGACGATCCGCCCAGCAACAACCCCAAGACGCAGACCAGCAACGACCGCAACGCGACTCGCATACTCCCGCTCCTCCCTGTTCAGTTGAGCCCCAGCAATCTCCAGGCCCTACGCCTCT
>Ga0208357_1000021_pt1 | contig 111944 bp, 100 predicted proteins | sample NGESurdeep092012_6_FD_184487 | JGI IMG/M metagenome (GOLD analysis project Ga0208357, IMG submission 184487) | Arctic peat soil microbial communities from Barrow, Alaska - NGEE Surface sample F52-2 deep-092012 (SPAdes) | ecosystem: Environmental > Terrestrial > Soil > Wetlands > Peat ...
CGTCGTGCCTCATGTCAAGTTGCTCGCGTAATGGTTTGTACGTGCCTCACGTATTGTGCTCGCGTAACCGTTACGCGGCTTGCGGGGCTTGGGCGTAGGTTTTCGCTTCCGCCAGGGTGATCAGTCGGTGTTGGATGCGGCTGATCTGGTCGGTGAGGGCGGCCAGGTCGATGCTCTCACGGAGCACGTCCAGTCGTTGCCGGTCGGGCGGCAAGAGGATCCCGGAGTCGATGACCCGGTCCGCGGGGGTGCGCGGGGCGTCGTAGCTGCGCACCGTCTTACCGGCCCGGGTGGTGTGCCAGCCGGTGACTTTCGTGGTCGGCAGGAACAGGTTCTTGCGGAGGTTCACCAACGGCCACAACCGGTTCAACAGGGCCAATTCGGCGTCGGTGTCGTACCGGTAGTTGAACGCGCTCTTGCGCACGATCGCCCCGTTCTTCTGCTCAACGAACGGGTTGTCGTTGGAATGCGAGGGCCGAGAGCGGGTCATCCGAATATTGTTCCGGTCGCACCAGGCGGTGACCGGATCGTTGAGAAACTCGGACCCGTTGTCCGAGTGGACATGATCGATCGGGTAGAGGAATGCGGCTTGGATCTCCTCCATCGCCTGAGCCACCCAGATCGCCGCTTTGTTCTTGATCGCTTGGTTGATCGTCCACCCGGTGAACACGTCGGTGACGGTCAGGGTGAACGCGTACTGGCCGCGGGTGGTGTGCCCGCAGTGCGCGACGGTATCGATGGCGACCAGGCCCGGCTGCCAATCGATCGCAGCCACATGCGTCATGATCGGGATCCTCTCCGCATGCCGGTTCTTCCGTGACCGGGTGGTGGACTTACCGCCGGGCTGCAGAGCGCGTTTGTACGGGGCCAGGAGCCGATCGATCGTGGCCGCACTGACGGTGAGCAGTTGCGCGTGAACCTCGGGCGTGTAACGGGCCGCGGTATCGCCGAATGCGCCGGTGCCGGTGTGGGCGTCCATGTTCGCCAGGGTGGCCGGCATCACCACGGCCAGGTACTTGCCCGACGGGCGACCCGTGACCTCCCAGACGCGTTGCAGCACCTTCAACGTGTCATACCCGTAGGTGCGTGGTCGTGGCTTGCGCCTGACGGCGCGAACCGGTCCACGCCGGACCAGGGCGGCCGTCAGTTGCCGGCGAGCATTGGCCCGCGACCAGCCGACCTCCGCCTCCAGCTGCGCCAAGATTGCACTCTTGGCCTTCTTCGACGCGGACGCATACACCCGAGCCTGCTTCTTCGTGATTTCTCTGCGTGCGGACAACGACAACCCAAAACCCATCCCTCCAGCACAGCAGCACTCGAAGCAGAACGTGGAGAATTACGCGAGCATTTCACAAATGAGGCACGCACCCCATTACGCGAGCACTTTAGATGAGTCTCGTCGCCGTCGGGCCAATCAGGTTGTAATTGCTAGACTGCCACCCGTGCTAATCCGCGAACTTTCCGTCCCAGACTCGTACGAGATCACCCCGCAGCAACACACCGACGATCGCGGCGTCTTTCTGGAGTGGTATCGCTTCGACCGGCTCGAAGAGACGATCGGGCACTCGCTGAATCTGCGGCAGGGCAACACCTCCGTATCCAAGCGCGGGTCGGTGCGCGGCGTCCATTTTGCGGATATCCCGCCGAGCCAGGCCAAGTATGTCACCGCACCCCGTGGCGCTGTGCTGGACTACGTGATCGACATCCGTTTGGGCTCGCCGACGTTCGGCAAGTGGGACACGGTGCTACTCGACGACACGGACCGTCGAGCGATTTACCTCGCGGAGGGTTTGGGGCATTGCTTCGTCGCGCTGACGGACAATGCGACGGTCAGCTATCTCGTGACGGATGTTTACAACCCTTCCCACGAGCACGGTATCAATCCGCTCGACCCCGACATTGCGCTCGTGTTTCCGCCGGAAGCCGGTCAGCTTCGGCTTTCGCCGAAGGATACGGATGCGCCCGGTCTCGCCGATGCTGCATCCGCCGGCCTGCTACCTGCGTGGGAAGCCGCGCGCAACTATTACGCTTCTCTGGATAGCAAGGACGATTAGAAAACATGCGTGGCATCATCCTGGCCGGCGGATCCGGCACGCGGCTGTGGCCGATCACCAAGGGCATCTCGAAGCAGCTGATGCCGATCTACGACAAGCCGATGATCTACTACCCGCTGTCGACGCTGATGATGGCTGACATCAAAGAGATCTTGATCATCACGACGCCGGAATACAACGAGCAGTTTCGCGCACTCCTCGGCGATGGGTCGGAGCTTGGCATTCACCTGGAGTACGCCGTGCAACCGTCACCGGATGGCCTGGCGCAGGCGTTCATCATCGGCGAGGAGTATATCGGCGACGAGTCGGTGGCATTAGTGCTCGGCGACAACATCTTCCACGGAGCGGGCCTGGGCTCGTCACTTCGAGCGCACGGCCAAATCGACGGCGCGCTGATTTTCGCGTACCACGTCAGCAATCCGACGTCATACGGTGTTGTCGAATTTGACGCTGACTTTAGGGCGGTGTCTATCGAAGAGAAACCACGGCATCCAAAGAGCAACTACGCAGTGCCCGGGTTGTACTTCTACGACAATTCGGTCATCGAGATCGCTAAGACGATTCAGCCAAGCGCGCGGGGTGAGCTGGAGATCTCGACGGTCAACGAGCGGTATCTGAACGCTGGCAAACTTCAGGTGCAGGTACTCGATCGGGGCACGGCGTGGCTAGACACCGGCACGTTTGAGTCAATGATGCAGGCGTCAGACTATGTGCGCGTGATCGAAGACCGGCAGGGTTTCAAGGTCGGTTGCATCGAAGAGATTGCCTGGAGGGCCGGCTGGATCGACGACGCGCAATTGACCGCGCTTGCTGAACCCCTCGTCAAGAGTGGCTATGGCACTTACCTAACTCAGCTGGCGCGCTAGAAGTGAGCGAAGTCAGAATAGCTGCAGGAACCGGTGAACCTGCTGCGCATCCGGCACTGGCGTCGCTGGTGTCCTGGATGAGGCGCTCATGGGTTCCCCTGTTACTCGTCGGCGCCTCGTTACTCGTCGGAGGCGTGGTAACAGCTAGCCACACGAAGGCATTCTCACCATATGACGAGTGGGTCTACTACGACTATGTGACGAAGATTCCGACACAGTTCGTTGTTCGCGAAGGCGAAAACATTGGCCCGGCCGCCCTCGAAGCGATGTCGTGCAACGGAGATACCTTCGGGCCTAGAGGCGAGCCATGCGGGGGCCCGTACGACAAGCCTTCGCTGTATCCTCAGGCCGGCAAAACATCGGCCGACCTTTACACTCCCCTCTATTTTGCGGTGACGTGGGTTGTCGCAAAAGGAGTCCAGTTTGTGACCGGCACCGATCTGCTGACGGCCGCTCGCTATTCGAGTCTGCTGTGGTTATCAGCGGGGGTGTGGGTGTTTGCGCGTGCACTGCGCAAACTCCGCGTGCCAGGGATCGTGGCGCTGGGGCTCGGGCTGCTCGTCATCGCCGCGCCGAGCACCATGTATGCGAATACCTACATTTCCACGGATGCTCCCGCCCTACTCGTTGGCAGCCTGCTGCTGCTCTTCCTGCTCCGTTTTGTCCGCGGCGAAATGTCCGGCTGGTGGTTGCTCATTCCCGCCGTCGTGGGCATCCTGCTCAAGGTGGCGAACATCGTCGGAATCGGCGCAGCCTTCCTGATTCTGGTGATCTACGCCCTGTCACGTTGGCGTAGACCGCCTCCCGCGAACGCGCCTGCGCCTGCCAAGATGATGGTTGTTGCGGCCGCAATGGTCGCGGGTTCGCTCGCCGCGGAATTGGCTTGGATCATGGTCAGAGCCGCATTAAGAGTCGGTGCGCAACCTAATCAGGGCCTCAATGGCGCCATCAATCTGCGATCACTCGGTGCGCTGACGACTGCATTTTTCCCAGGATCACTCGGCAATCCGAATGACTCTTTGGGCATCCCAGGCGCGGTGTTCGCGCCCATCGGATGGCTAGTAATCGCTGGCGTTGTGGGGTACTTATTCGGCACCAGACGGTGGGGCGTTGAGCGTGCAATCGGAATCGCTACGGCGACTGCTTCAGTGTTCTTCGCGCCCGTTCTGTTGATCGCTATGGGTATCGCGCTCGGCGCCGTGGCACCCGTCGCCGACCGATACGCGATGTCTTTGGTGCCATTCATGCTCGCATGCGTCGCGGGCATCTTGCGCAACCGAATCGGACGGTGGGGTGTTGTCTTTTACAGCGTCGTCATTTGCCTAGCGACACTGTTCTACGCAATAAGGCTGATCGTCATCCACGCTTGAGCTGGACGCACGGTTCATTGCCGTCTACTCGACGTTCGGCACGGCACGGCCGCTGCCATTCGCAGACCCGGTAGACTCACCGTGTGTCATTGTCGAAAAATTGGGGTATTCGACTTCTCATCGCGATCGTCGGCGTGTGTGCCGTTGTCGCGATGCTTGTCGTTCCGGCGCAACGAGCAGCTGCAGCTAACATGTCGTTTTTCAATCCCGGCTACATCATTAGTGACTATTTGTTTTACAACGGCTCCGCGATGGACGCCGCTGGGGTTCAAGGTTTTCTGAACGCCAAGGTACCGTCATGCGATGCAGGGAGCACCTGTCTCAAGGGCTATACGGAAGCGACGACGAGTCAACCTGCCAACGCAATGTGCTCGTCGTACGCAGGCGCAGGGTCTGAATCCGCTGCGCAGATCATTGCCAAGGTCGGCCTGTCCTGCGGGATCAGCCAGAAGGTCATTCTTGTGACCTTGCAGAAGGAGCAGGGCCTCGTGACGTCCACAGGGCCGTCTTCCTCTCGGTACCGCATTGCCATGGGATATGCTTGCCCGGACACATCGGGATGCGATACGACTTATTACGGCTTCTTCAATCAGGTGTACAACGCGGCAAAGCAGCTCAAGCGGTATGGGAATCCTCCGGGAACGAGTGATTATTTCAATTGGTTCCCGGTCGGGCAAACGACTTCTGTTCGGTTCAACCCGAGCACCGCTTGCGGCTCGTCACCCGTCCTCATTCAAAACAAGGCAACGGCGGCGCTGTACTACTACACCCCGTACCAACCCAATGCGGCGGCACTTGCGAGTTCGTATGGGCTTGGCGATTCGTGCTCTGCGTACGGCAATCGCAACTTCTTTTCGTACTACTCGGACTGGTTTGGTTCGACTACGACTGTTGAGCCGCCGTTCGGAAACTTTGAGGGAGCACAAATCTCGAACGGCTCGCTGACGGTCAGTGGTTGGGCAATCGATCCTGCGGCCGCTGGCACCTCGATTTCCGTGGCAATCAGCGTGACAGATCCCACTGGCGGGCAAGGCACGAGAACGGTCACTGCGAACTTGAACCGACCCGACGTCGGGGCCGCGTATGCCAACATTGCGGCGGGAAACATGCATGGATTCAGCATGACGATGTCCGCAACCGCACACGGCCAGTACACGGTGTGCGTGGTAGCTTTGGCTTCCTCCCCAGGCGGTGCGGGCAACGGCACCTTCGGGTGCCGGTATCTCTTCAACTCCCCGATCGGCGCCCCGTCGGTCACGCGCATCGCTGGCGACGATCGCTTTTCCACCGCCGTGGCACTTTCGAAGATTGCCTACCCCAGGTCTGGTGTGCCAGTCGCCTATGTTGCAACGGGTCTCGGATTTGCGGACGCGCTTGCGGCAGCCCCCGCCGCCGCGGCACAGGGTGGCCCACTGCTGTTGGTCAACGGGGATACCGTACCGGCCGCGACGGCGGCAGAACTGCAACGTCTCGCGCCGCATCGGATCGTCGTCGTCGGCGGTACCGCAGTGATCGGCGACGCAGCATATTCGACCTTGTCGAGCCTGACTCCATCGATATCGCGAATTGCCGGTGTCGACCGATTTGCGACTTCGCGCATGATTGCCGAGTCCGTGTTCGGTTTGGCTAAGTCTGTCTACGTCGCGACGGGCGACAATTTTCCAGACGCGCTGTCTGCAGGCGCCGCAGCGGGGGTGCAGAAGCGCCCGGTGATTCTCGTCGATGGTGCGTCTACTCAGCTCGACAGTGCAACATCCGCATATCTGAAAGGGCATGCGGTCACCAGTGTCGCGGTCGTCGGTGGCACGAGCGTCGTTTCGGCTGGAGTGGCATCAGGGCTGGCCGCCACTGGCGCTGCCGTCGCTCGGCTACAGGGCGCCGATCGCTTCCTAACGGCCTCGGCGGTCAACCGAAGTGCCTTCACGTCGGCGACAACGGTATACGTCGCATCCGGAGCCGACTTCCCAGACGCCTTGGCGGGGTCCGCGATCGCGGCAGCCAAGAAGAGTCCGCTTTACGTCGTCATGCCGACTTGCGTACCGCGGAATATCGGACAAGACCTATTGGCGCTGGGCACCCGCTCCATCGTGCTCATCGGCGGTACCGATGCCCTTGCTGCGACGACGGCCGTTTTGGCCCAATGCGAATGATGATCGGTGTGCGGCCCGGCCGGTGCGTTGCGACATCGCCGGCGTTGTGGGGCGCGTGGTCGTACTCACCTGTCTGACGAACATCAACCGATGCACGCACGTCAGCGGCCAGCGCTTATGGCACTGCATCTTACGTCGGCGAACCATCCGGCAGGAGCAGTTGGCACCTGCACGAACGGAGGGCTTTTGGCCTGCGAGCACGACGTGCTGACGTCAATGACACCGTGTGACCACAACGGCCCCTCGGACCGCTGTGTGGCCGCAGGGTTCCATTGCATTACCACGACGATGGCGACGACTCCGGCCGCGATGGCACCGACAAAGCGGGCGGTGCGTGCAGTGAGAACGTCCGCAGCGAGGGGGATCGTCGCCAAGAGGAACATTGCGGGTACGACTCCATAGCGCATGAAGCCGAAGGTTGCCCAGGATTGCGAGTTGTATGCGGCGAAGTCGAACCCTGGATACGGATTGGCGAGATACGCCACACTCCAAATAATGACGGATGCCGCAACACACGCGGCAACAATGACTCGAGACTCGGCGCACCCGCTGACAAGGGCGGTTGCGATGGCCGTGCCGAACAGCAGAATCACGATCGCGAGGAGGGCGACGCCCGTTGTCATCGCGGCTGCGACGGCATGGGGCTGCGCCGTGACCGAACCCATCATCGCATTAGCAACGAAACCCTCAATGGTTGACCATGCGTGGTACGTCGTGGCGCGTCCGGGCTGGCGCGGGCTGAGCAGGGTGGCCACGACCTGGCAAGCCAACCCCAGTATCAACCCGACACGTACGGGCCAGCCGCGGCGGTCCCTCCACCGCCACACCACTAGCGGGATGAAGACCAACGACTGTATTTCAGTGAGCGCGCCCGCGAGAGCGACTACACCCAGAAACACCGCGGTAGTAGCTCGCCGAGGTCGCGCAAAGAGCAGCCAGGGCGTCAGCCAGAGGAAGTACGAATGGAGATTCGCTGCGTTGCCGGAGACCTCGATCGGCCCGATCGGAACGAGGACGGGGATCAGCGCCAACGCAACGCTTGTCGCAGTCCGGCTTGTCACACTCCGTGCGCAACAGTATGTAATGGCGCAAACAGCTGCAGCGGTTGCGCAAGAGAGGGCCGTGAACGCGAGCGCCCATGATCCAACCGGCACAATTCCCACGATCAGGTTCGTAATGATTCGTGGCACCAACTGGAGGTACCCCGCATAAGGTCGATACAGAGTGGCAAATGGACCAAGCTGCTCCCGCTCGCTTACGAATATCCTGCCGTCCTCGGCCCAGAGCGTGGCGCGGGCCTCAGCCGGCAAGCGGAGCCAGCAGATCGCAAGCGCGATCGCGCCGATCATGATGGGCGCCCACCAGGACCCTACCAGGCGCGTCGCGAGAGGTATCGGAGTAGTGGCTTGCCCGCCAGCGGCAACTGCGCTCATGAGCCAGACGTGGAGTCTGGCGCGGCGGGATCTTCCAAGCGCAGGTACCGATAGAACTCGGCTTTTTTGTCGGCAAGAGCGTGGTGTTGATTCGTTTCGTCCAGCACAAATTGGATGGGCGTCGCGGACTTGTGCAAGCTCCAATCATGCTTGCGCGCATATCCCGACATCCAGATATCTTCAAGGAACGCAAAGTACCGAGGTAGACCTGTAAAAAAGCCGATATCAGAGACGAGGCTGCAATCACAGATCGTCCCGCCGGTGCCAACGTAGCTAACGAAATCTCCAGGCCCTGCAGGGGTTCGTCCCCAGTATTCGCCGCGCATGGTCCAGGCCCAATAACCCGTGATGCTGCGGTCAGCATCTACTGCGATCAGGTCGGCGGCGAAGCTCGTAGACACATCCTGATCGTCGTCGAGCATGATGAACCCTCCGCGGTAGCCGTGCTTCCATAGCTTGCGTGCAATGAAGAATCGAGCGAGGCCGCCCACATTGATTGGGCTCGATACCAGTGCGACCTGTTTCACTGCCCCCGCAGGCCGAAAGTCTGCGATGTCCGAACGATAACGGTGGGTGTGAGCGCGCTGGTTGTTCCACAGAAAGACGTGGATCGGCCGGGGGGCCGCCTGATTATCCAGCATCGCAAGTAGCGGTGACAGTCGCGCGGGCCGGTTCCAGAGGCAGACGATGATCGCGACCGGATCATCGGTCAATCGAAGGGAAGGCTTACTAAGTCGAAACCAACCATTGCGGTATGCCCGCATCGACAGTCGCCAGGCCAGTGCGGATGCCGCCCGCGCAGGTATCGACTGCAGAATCATGCGCCAGCGCACACGCTGCACTCTGCGTCACTCCGAAGCATTTGCAAGTTCAGGCACGCAGAAGACTGCTCCGACTGCAAGCGGCGACTGGGGGGCATCGAAAGCGCATGCTTGGGGCAGATCTGAGAGATGGCGACCCGCCCGATCCATGAGCGACGCGTTGACGAAATATTTGCCCCCGCCGAAGCGAGCATCCCGCAGAACGAACTCAACAGTCTGTGGGGGGCCAAGTCGCGGAAGCTGTGCTCCAATGCGTGCGGTTGTTGTGCCATACACAGGCTGACCCATTGTGTTATCTATCTGTATTGCACAAACCCAATCATCGAGACCCGTTTCGTGAGTCATCGTCACTGCGATGTGGATGTCGTCGCCCGGCCGGATCGGGTCACCCTGCTCGCGTCCGGCCGCTCGCGCCGTCGCCTTGAGGACTTTGCCATGAGCGATCGGTGCCAACGTCGGGTCTTTTGCCGCCCGCGCTGCAGCATGCGCGTCGTCTTCGGCGAGGCGTCGGCCCTCCAGCAGGTTGCGGAACTCGGCGACGGCCTCGACGGAATTTCCGTCGAAGACGACCTCACCCTTGTTTAGCAGCATCGCGTGATCGGCGAGTTCCATGACCTGATTGAGGTTGTGTGTCACCAAGATGATTGCTCGCCCCTCTTGCTGGAAGGAGCGAATCTTATCGAGACACTTGCGCTGGAATGCTTCGTCACCGACGGCCAAGACTTCGTCGACCAGGAGGAGATCTGGGTCGGTATGCACCGCAACCGCAAATGCAAGACGCACGTACATGCCGGAGGAGTAGAACTTGACCTGAGTGTCGATAAATTCACCGATTCCTGCGAAACTCAGGATCTCGTCAAATTTCTCGTCGGTCTCGTCGTGGCTCAGGCCGAGGATTGAGGCGTTGAGATAGACGTTCTCGCGACCCGTGAGGTCCGGATGGAACCCAGCCCCGAGCTCGAGCAGTGCGGCTATCCGGCCACGACTGCTAACCGATCCGGAGGTCGGATCGATGATGCCGCCGATGACCTTCAGGAGGGTGCTCTTTCCCGATCCGTTATGCCCGATGAGAGCTAACGTCTCTCCGGCCCGCACCTTGAGATTCACGTCGTCGAGCGCCCAGAATTCTTCTCGATGGCGCCGTCCGCGCCCGAAAGCAACGAGTCGCTCCTTCAGCGAGTTGTCCTTGCGTATGACGAATCGCTTTCGCACATGCTCAACATCGACGAGGACGGGACGCTCGCCGTCGCTTGCGACACCTAGGGTTTCTGCAATAGGAAGGTCGGACACGTCACACCTCCTGCGCAAAGTTGCCTTGCAAGCGGGAGAACACCCGCTGTGCCAAGATCAGACCGATGATGCCGATCACGAGAGCTACGAGCATGCGTGGCATGAGGTTGTCCGGGTATGCAACAACGTTGTGACCAGCGATCCAAATCGCTCGCTGAAATCCGAGGACAGCCAGGGTGACCGGGTTATCCGTATAGATCTCAAGCAAGAGGGAGTCGCCGATGGCCTTTTTTACCATTTCCCATGAGTAGACGATGGGAGATGCCCACAGCATGAGTAGCAGCACCACTTCTACGAGGTATTGGATGTCGCGCAAGTACACGTTCAACGCTGAGAAAAGCAGTCCAAGTGCCATGCCGTACACCAAAAGGATGAGAACGGAGGGAATCAGATAGACGACATCCGGTGTGAGCGGAAAGTTTCTGGCGATCAACGTTGCTGCAATGAGGATGACGAACTGCATCAGGAAGTTGAATGTGGCGGATCCGACGGCAGCCAGAGGGAATACCTCGCGCGGCATATAGATCTTCTTCACCAACCCGGCATTGTTGAGGATCGATGATGTCGATGATGAGATCATTTCGCTGAAGTAGCCGTATGCGGTCAGGCCTGCGAACACGTAGATGGCGAAGTTCGGAATACCTCGCTCCGCGCTCATGAACTTGCCGATGACGACGTAATAGATGAGCAATTGAATGAGCGGGCGGATCAGGGTCCACGTGAATCCGAGGACGCTGTCCTTATATCGCGATTTAAGGTCGCGCCGAACGAGCAAGCCCAACATTTCGCGTCGTGAGAAAACTTCGCGAACGGATGCCAATGAACTGCGAGGCTTCTTGTCGCCGCTCAGGACTTTCATTGGCAGCTGTGCAAGTTTGTCGAAACGGGTTAGTTCTGTCATTCGTGCGCTGGCATCAATCTGTTTCGTGGTATGTGGGAGAGTCTAGTATCTGGCTCGGCGGGTCACTCTGAAGACTTATCACGCGAGGAGTTGAACAGACCGCTCACTGCGCGCAAAGGCGCTGTGAGTCGCCAGGACGTGCTTGATTCGAGGCCATCGATGCGAACTTCGAGCGATTCCTTGATGCGGGCGCGCTCAGACATGAATTCCGTCGAGCGGTCGGCGGCCGGATGTGGTGCAAGGCAGAAGCGGATCAACGACGAAAGCGTCTTCGACCACGTCATTGTTTGCGAAAATACGGCCACGTTTTTCGAATGGACACTGTGTTTACTGTCGTCATACACGACAGATTCGATTGCGTGAACAAGCGAGTCGACGTCTTCTGGTGGCACTACCGTGCCAAGTTCGTGTTGGCGGATCCAGTCCGCAAACGTGTCGCCATCGGTGCTGACGATCGGCAGGGATGCCCACAGATAGTCGAGGATCCTGGTCCGGAAGCTGAACGCCGTTTCGACGTGGTTGTAGTGGGTGCTAACCCCGATGTCGGCGTCAAGCAGGTAGTCAGCTCGCTCTTCGTATGGGACCCAACTCGAATTGAAAAATACCACTTTGTTGGTGAGGCCGAGTCGGTTGGATAGTTCGAGCGCTTCGACGCTCATGCGCATCGCAGGGACGTTCGGGTTGGGGTGGCTGACACCGAGGAAGAAGAGCCGAATATCGTCATGCTTTTCTGACAGGATGGCAACCGCCTGAATCAAGGTCAACGGGTCGAACCAGTTGTAGATCCCTCCTCCCCAGATGATGACCTTGTCTGTTGCAGAGATGCCGTCGACGGCGCCTTTAATCGCATGGCGCTTTTGAACCGGGGTCGCGTCGCTGACACCGAATGAGGCGACGTCGAGGAGGTTCCGTAAGGTGGGGTCGGCGTCATACGTTGCCGGATTGATGCGCGCCAGCGATGCGAGGTGCCCAATCCAAAAGTCACGTTGCTTTTCTGAAGCACAGGTCATGAAGTCCGCGCGTTCGATCTGATCGTTGAGCACCTCGACGGTGTCGGCGGCCACAGCGTCTCTGTCGGCAGCCGACAAGTCCTTGCCTTGCTCCATCTGTTCGAGATGCAACGGGTCATATATGTCGGCAACGAGAATGTTTTCGTGGGACTTCATCCACGAATGCGTGCGCAGGACGTGCCCTTGGAAAACAATGACGTCGGCCCAATCGGCGTGCGCTCGCAACTGCTGGTCGTCGACGTAAGATACCTCGAATCCAACACCAGGTCGGGCGGCTGCGACGGTCGATACGAGTCGAACCTGCGCGTAGGCGGATAGCGCTTTGGAGATTTCCCATGCGCGGATCGCGGGGCCAGCCATACGATCGCCAAGTGTGTCGGGCGTGACAACCAAGACGCGGCGCGGCTCCTTTGACAGCTGCGGTTGGTCACCGGCCGCCGTTTGCCCTATCGGGTCTGGTGCCACGTATCTTCCTCCGAAAACCATGCTGCGATCAAATTCGGCATGCCCCGGGCAACACCCGGAGGGCGTCCCGGGCCGCGGTGCCAAGCGCGAAGTAGGCTACCACTTCGCTCTGTGAACCCAGACGACCGCGTGTCTAACCCCTTCTGAGACGACGGGCGACGGCGTCCGACCAGCGGACACTTCGGCGGTTAGCCAGGAGCTGTAGTCGTTGGTCGAGAGCCCGATTCTGTGCCCGCATGTCTTGCAGACCGCTGCTCAAGATCCTGTTCTTCTCATGTTCCGCGGCGAGTTGTGACTCGGCCGCGGCCAAGGCGCGTCCGAGGGCCCATTCGATCTCCGCGATTTCTAAGTTCAGTGCAGTGTCGGGTTGCGGAGACTCGATTGCGGATAAGCGCGTCTCATGAACAAAATCGCCGCTAACCAGCCCGCGCTCGACTTCCTCTGGAGTTGGGTGGCGGGCAACATAGTACGCCCTCAGGGTATTTGCTTTGAGTCGCCGATAGTCGCGCATTCCGTGGTGGTTAGGGCTAGGAGTCAACGTTGGTGACGCTTCGTAGGCTTCTCCTGCGTTGCGGACCTTTCGACTGTATTGGCCCCATGAACGCCATGGCAGGTGCAATACTTCGATTTCGAAACCCGCGGGGACCGGATCACCGGGTTTGATATTTACGAAATGATTGCCTTGCGCAACCACGACAGCTGGGTCCCCGACATGCGCCGCGTCGTGAGTCGAGTGTGCGTGCAATCCGATGTCTTTCAATATGGCATCGGGCCGGAGGTCGCGATAAACCAGTCGCTGCAGACCTGAGCCGGAGCCTGCCGGCGCGCCGATCAAGTCGTAGACGTGCACGTCGAAAGCTTGAACGGAACGCGGGATGTGCTCGAACGCGTCGTGTAATGACAGGCCGTTAGTGCGCGCAAGCCAGAATTCGTCCGCATCCGCGTTCAATACCCAGTCGGCGTCGAACTCGGTTGCAGCTTCGCGGGCCATCGCGGTGACGACTTCGCTTTGTTGTTTGCGGTGTACAGGGTCGTGATGTAGGACGATTTGACCCCGTGCCGCATATTTCGACAGCAACTCGGCGGTGCCATCGGCCGAACCATTGTCAGTCACGATGATCGTGTCGACACCCTGGGCGAGATGGTGATCCAACATCGCGCCCACGATGTCTATTTCATCTCGAACCATCAGGGTCATCGCGAGGCGCATTCGGCTGGCCTTTCAACACTTGGAGCAGAACGACGATCGGGCAGATCGACCGTCAACAGTTTACGTGGCGGGAAATGTGGCTTCATTTGCTCGACCGATAGACTGTCGGGACCCCGAAGAAGTGACGATGCGTGCGGATCCGTCGTGTCTCGCTTGGGAGCCCCGGCAGAAAGAGACATCGCACAGATGGGATCGCTGAGATCGCGCGCTGAACAGGTCATCAGATCGTTGCCCGTTGATTCACCCGTTCGGCGTGTTGTACGCGCCAGCCGTCGATTCGTGAATGTTAAAGGGCGAGCGCGCATAGCTTCAGAACGGCAGGTGCGTGTGCCGGGGCTGACTGACTATCAAATCTGGCGGTCGCGACAGTCTGGGATTGATCTCGCGAGCGATGTTCCACCCACGTCGAAGTTCTTGGTGGTTGTCGAGTGCGAACCGGTCATGCCTCAGGCCCAACTCACCGAACTCGTACAACGCAGCATGCAGTCTGTTCACACGCAGCTTCGCATCAGCGCGCGTGCAGTGTGTGTCGATCGAGGCACGTCGCTCGAAGCGATCGTTGATTCAGCCACAGAAGATTTCGTCCTATTCCTTCGGGCGGGTTCAACTCTGGCGCCTTGGGCGCTGGCCTTAATTGCCCGAGAACACCGAACAAATCCGGCGCTCAACGCCATTGTGTTCGACTCAGATGTGCTGGATGAGCGCGGCCGGCGATCACAGCCGCGATTCCGTCCGAAATGGTCGCCAGAAATGCTGCTCGGCGGCAACTACATTGGTCGTGCATTCGCCATCCGATCCAGCCTGCTGCGGACTCTGTCGGGTATTCAGCTCGATGATCGAGGGATTTGGCAGCTGTTGTTGTCTGCCGAGTTGTCAGACGCAACTGCAGGCAACATTTCGAAAGTGCTGTTGTCCGAGCATCAACAAGCTTCCACTATTGCGACGATCGACGACGCAAAGATGGTCGAAAGTTGCTTGACGACGCGTGGCGAGAGTGCGCGGTGCACTGTTGCTGGTGGTGCTGTGCGCGTTTTCTTCGAACCTGCAGAATGGCCCAGCGTATCGATTGTTGTGCCTACGAAGCATGCACGGAGCAATTTGGATCGCCTACTTCCCGGATTGATCGGCACAGATTACCCGCACTTCGATGTCGTGATCATGGACAATGGCGGTCGCACTGACGACAACGAGCGCTGGTATGCACGCTGGCAGGAGTCTCTGCAACTCAATGTGCTCTGGTGGGCCGAGCAACCATTCAACTATTCAAGGGTCAATAACCGAGGCGTGGCAGCGACGAGTGGCGACGTGGTCGTGCTCCTGAACGATGACACGGAGATCGTCGAGCGTGGCTGGCTCCGCGAAATGGTTGGACTCCTTTATCGCTCTGGGGTGGGCACGGTCGGACTTCAACTGAGGCGAGAGGACGGGCGCATTCAGCACGGCGGCGTCACAGTCGGGCCGGCGGGTTTTGCCGACAACCTCTTCGCGGGCATGCAACCCGAGGAATCGACGATCATCGGCCCGCTGGACCAATATCGCAATGCGCTTGCGGTCACTGCTGCCTGCGTGGCAATTCGGCGCATCGATTTCGAGGCGGTCGGTGGCTTGGACGAACGTTTCGAATTGTGCGGCAGCGACGTGGTGCTCGGGCTCGATCAAATGATCCACGGACGACGCAATGCGGTCATCCCATTCGACAACGTGCGACATCTCGAATCGGTGACCCGCGGTACTGACGTACCGCGAGGTGATTTTTTCGCCAGCTACTGGCGCTACCACCCTTGGCTTCTTGCGGGCGATCCATTTCTGTCTCCGAACGTGAGCCGGTTGTCAACAACCCCGAGGTTCAACGATGAGACGGATCCGAGTCCATTGCAGTTGGCCCTGCAATCCCTCGGCCGACCGTTCCGTTCGTCGGCGCAGAAGTCGACCATTTCGGAGGATGCGCGGGCACTATGGCCGCTTGCCAATGCATCCGCCGCAGAGGTGTCAGCGGTACATGCAACTCATCATGCTGTAAGCGGCAAGCGCTTGGTAAAGACGATCAACTGGTTCTTGCCCGAGTTCGACATGCCTTTCTTCGGCGGCGTGAATACCACACTTAGGATTGCAGCAAAACTTGCTCGGGATCACGGTGTGGTCAATCGATTCATTGTGATGGGTGAGCCCGCCTCCGAGTTTTTCAGTTCAGCAATTGCCGCGGCGTTCTCTGAATTGCGGGACTGTGAGGTCATCAGCTATTCAGGTGTTGACGAGTCGATTGCCATGCTACCCGGCGCCGACGCCGCGATTGCCACGTTCTGGCTAACGGCGTTCCATGTCGCAAAAGCACCAAACACGCCGCGCAAGTTCTACCTGGTGCAGGACTACGAGCCTTCCTTCTATCCCGCAAGTACGCTGTTCGCGTTCGCGGAGCAGACATACAAACTTGGGCTTTACGGAATCTGCAACACCTCCAGCCTCTCTCGCACCTATTCCGAGGAATATGGCGGAACAGCAATGTATTTCACTCCGGCTGTGGATCGCTCGATCTTCCATCAGCGCGGTCGTCGTGACTCCGATGGCGCCGATCCGATCACGATCTTCGCATACGCCCGTGACCATTTTCGAAACTGCTGGGAGCTGGTCTACGAGGCACTCCGCGAGGTCAAGCGCCGGCACGGCGATCATGTGCGCATCGTGACGGCGGGTGCGCAGTACCTGCCGTCAAACGCCGACTTCATTGACATGCGCCTCATGGACTATCGGGCAACCGGCCCACTTTATCGCGAGGCGGATATCGGGATCACAATGCAAATTTCTCGCCATCCGTCCTACCTGCCGCTTGAGCTCATGGCCAGCGGTGTCGCCATGGTGGCGCCGAACAGTGCATGGTTCGGATGGCTGTTCCACGACGGGCGCGATGCGCTCTTAGCTATGCCGACTTACGACGACGTCGTAGAGAAACTGGACCGCTTGGTCGTCGACGATCAATTGCGGCGCGCGCTTGCCGCCGCCGCTGGCCAGGCGGTCACTGACAACCACAGCGATTGGGATTGCGCTCTGGATGGCATCTACGATTATCTGATTGATCCGGAAGCGATGGGTTCGGGTCCGACCGCGCGCTGACAGACACGGCGCGCTGCGGCCGGATTGCCCCGTGAAGTTGCGGCCGTCGGGGGCGCGAAGTGGCTCTCGGCGGAGTTGACGGTAGGCAAGCGGATATGATGCTCTGGTGCTTCCACACGCAGACATCCCGGTGCGCCCGAAGCGCTTTAGGCTGATTTTCCTGGTTCCGGCGCTTGCGTTGATCGCAATGATCTGCTGGGCGGTTTCATCCCCTGTCGGCGCGAGCCCGGACGACGATTTTCATCTTCCCAGCATTTGGTGCGGGCTCGGTGATCGTCCAGGGCTTTGTCAGAGCGTCCCCGGAAAATCCGACCAGCGGGCTGTGCCAGCGGCGCTCTCGAACTCGTCGGTGTGCTATGCGATCAAGCCGAACCAGAGCGCGGCCTGTATCGCATCGGCAGTCCCCGATCCGAATACGCTCGTGCCCACCAGTCATGGCAACTTTGCGGGCACGTATCCCCCGATCTATTACGCGGCGATGAGCGTGTTCGCAAGCACGGATATCACCGCATCCGTCCTCGTCATGCGGATTGTGAACGCGGTATTATTTGTGCTCATCACGACTGCGCTCTTCTACCTGCTTCCTCCGCAGAGGCGTTTTACCCTCGTCTGGATGTGGTCAATCACTATCGTCCCACTCGGCATGTTCCTGCTCGCGTCGAACAATCCAAGCGCGTGGGCGATCCTCTCCGGGGGATCGTTGTGGTTGGCGTTGGTGGGCTATTTCGAATCTCACGGTCGCAGGAAGGCTCTGTTGGGTGCACTTGCAGCGCTCACTGCAGTCATGGGAGCTGGTGCGCGAGCGGACGCTGCGGTGTACGCGGGTATTGCGATCGTGCTCGCCATAATTTTGACTTTTCAACGGACGCGCCGCTATCTGATCAGCGCAATACTCCCTGTGCTCCTTGCCGTTATGGCACTCGTGCTCTACCAACTAGCTGGTCAGTCGGGCGTCTCGTCAAACGGTTTCGGAGACAATGTGCACGTGACGGCCAGCAGCAATCTGATGCTGCTAGCTGGCAACCTTCTGGATCTGCCCTCGCTATGGGTTGGGAGCCTTGGTACGTGGGCACTTGGCTGGCTCGACACGCAAATGCCGGCGACTGTGTGGGCAGGCACGATTCTCGTCTTCGGTGCCGTCATACTCGCGACCCTCGTGGCAATGAACCGGCGAAAATTATGGGCGATGATTGTGACTCTCGTTGCGCTGACTGGGATCCCGATGTGGGTCCTATACCAAAGCCACGCTGCAGTCGGGACTCAAGTACAGCCGCGCTATCTGCTGCCGCTGCTCATCATGTTTGCCGGAATCGCGTTGTTGCAGGTTGCGAATGGTCGACACATTCGCTTCACGCGCGTGCAAGCGCTCGCAGTTGGCGCGATCCTCACGCTCGCAAATGCGGTGGCGTTGTTCACGAACCTCCGTCGCTACATCGCAGGCATGATTCCCGCGAAGTCAACAATCGATCCGGGTCAGCAATGGTGGTGGCATACCCCGGTCCCGCCGACCGCCGTGTGGGCGATCGGTAGTGTTGCGTTTGCACTGGCGGTCGTCATTGCTTTGGTCGAGTTCAGCGACAGGATGCCGCGACTACAGCCGGATGCTGATCAGACCGTGGGCATTCCGATCACACGATAGGTTGCAGATGGCCACCGGTCTGCCGAGCTGATGCGCCGCCCATCGATAATCGCTTTGAGGCCCGGTAGGTCGTTCGGGCCAAGCGCACTATACGCAACGTGATCGGCCTGGACGATCGCGGCATTCACAGCCTCGCCGAGATGATACGGTTCGAACCCGAGCCGCAGTAGCTCCTCATCGGTGTACAGCGGATCATGCACGCGCACCTTCGCACCGTGCGAACGCAGCGCGTCCACTGTCGGAAACACGCCTGAAAACGCTGTCTCCCGGCTGAAGCGCACATTGCCACGCTCGACTACCTTGTGAACGCGCCGGCCGGGAGATCCGGCCACGGTCGGCGCATCACCGGAACGTGTCGCGGAGCTGATCGGCTGGCGCGCTCGCTTTGATCTTGACCAGATCGTCGCATCTGCCTGGCAGGCGCATCGGCTGCGGCCACCGTTGGGGCAGCCCTCCGGGGGTGCCGGCGCTTCCCGCACCACCACTTAGGATAGGACGGACTCGGCCGCGCAGACGAGAACTGCCCACCGGTCGACTTGACCGGGTCGTTATTGAGAAGGAGTTGCGTGCCCAAGCTGCTGCGTTCACTCCCCATCGGCATTGCACCGATCCTGTTGGCAACGGTTGTCGCCGGCGGCTCCGGCTATCTGGTCAATGCGATCGTGCCGATCTTTCGATCTCAGGCGCAGTACGCCGACTTCAGCATTCTGTGGTCGGCACTCTATCTCATCATCGCCGCGCTCTCCGGCGTGCAACAGGAGGTGACGCGGTCGACCAAGAAGCGTGCTGGAGCAGAACCGGCGACGTCTGCAAGCCCGGCGCGCGGATTCGCAATCGTTGTGTCGGTCGCTACTGGACTCGTCATCCTGATCAGCAGCATCTGGTGGCTGCCCGCCGTCGTCGGCGGGAATGGGCTTGTGCTCGCCGTTCCCCTCGCGATCGGAACAGCCTCCTACATCGTCGTCGCAGTTCTGTCCGGCACGATGTATGGCCTCGAACTGTGGAAGCTTGCCGGCGTGATGATCGGTGTCGACGGCGTTCTGCGATTGTTTGGTGTCGTCGCTGCACTCGCGTTCGCGGCGGGGACAGTCGGCTTGTTCTGGGCGGTCGTGCTGCCGTTTCCAATCACGCCGATAGCCGTCTGGCTTTTCGCACGAAGGGCGATTGTCGGCAGATCGGAGCTGGACGTTGCGCTCCCGGCCCTCACCTGGAATGTACTGCGCACGATTGTGGCGTCTGCAGCGACAGGTGTGATGATCAGTGGTTATCCGCTGCTTCTCGCAGCGATGTCACCGGCTACGCCGAAGACCGAGTTGGCCACGGTGAACCTCTCGATCAACTTGATCAGGGCGCCGTTGGTGATCGTTGTGCTCTCACTACAGAGTTACCTGGTGGTGCGCTTTCGTGCCGCCGCGGATGCTGCTCTGGGCGTGTTTCTGAAAGTCTCCGGTGTCATCATCGCTGCGACCATCGTTTTATCGGCGCTGGCCTGGCTGCTCGGCCCGATCTTGCTAGGCCTTTTCGGGCACGGCTACATACTTGGCGGCTGGGTCGTAGCGGCGCTCGTCGGTGCGTCCGGACTGCTCGGCGTGCTCTGTGTGAGTGGGCCGCTTGCGCTCGGACTTTCACAACACGGCGTGTATGTGGCCGGCTGGGTGCTTGCGGCCGCGACATCAGTGCTCTTGCTTCTCTTGCCCGGTGACTTGATAACCCGGATGCTCGTATCCCTCACCCTTGGACCTATTGTCGGGGTGGCAACGCACCTCATCGGCGTCGTGCGGGCGGCCCGCAGGCCTCACTCGCTGGAGCGATCGCTCTCGGATTGAGCGCTCGGGGGGAGCCGGGATTCCGCATGCCGGATGCGCATTTCCTGCAGGGCAACGCGTTCCGCAAGCGTGCGTGTTTGTTCTTCGAGCTTCGTAAGCTCGGCGCTGTGTTGGATACAAACCAAGAACAAGATCGCAATGCTGACGAAGAAGACCAGGTTTGTGGGCACCTGAACGCCGACTACATTGGCGGCCCAAACCAGGGTTGCCGGAAAAACACTGACGACAAGCGCAAGTAGCCCGGCGATCAGCCACCAGATAGCGTGGCGTTCCCGCAGACGCCGTCGCCGCAGCATTTCGATGACGACGGCGAGAGTGATGAGTGATGCGAGTATTCCAAAGATGTAACTCGTGATGCTCAAGCTGCTCATGCCGTATCTTCACCCTTTAGCTCGATACGCGGTCGGATGAGTGCGAATGCCAGCGCCAGGCACGCGCGACCAAGGTACGTCGCGGATTTGAATGGATTGTGAGAGGGCTGACCGCCTGCGCGAGGTCGCATGGACACGGGGATTTGCCGTATTCGGCAACCTGCGCGCGACGCGATGACAAGCGCTTCAATCGTGTCGCCCAGGTACTCGGCGGGGTAATGGTCGGCGAAGAGTTGCAACGCGCGCGGTCCGCTCGCTTTGAATCCGGAGGTCGCGTCGGTCAGTCTCGTGTGTGCGAGTCGGCTGAGTACTCGCGCAAGCACGACCATGGCCCATTGGCGCGGTCCGCGGACTTTGTATTCTCCTTCGCCTGCGAATCGTGCCCCGATGGCGATGTCGGCATCGTCGAGCGCGGCTAATAGCGCGGTCACACCGGCGGGGTCATGCTGACCGTCCGCGTCGATCTGAACGACCACGTCGAAGTCGTTCTCGAGCGCGTATCGAAAGCCGGTGCGCATCGCACCGCCGACTCCGAGGTTGAAAGGCAAGGTTGCAACACGCGCTCCAGCCAGCGTGGCCGTGGCAGACGTTCGATCCCGGGATCCGTCGTCGACGACGAGGCACGCGACACCGGGAAGCTTTGTGAACACTTCATTCACCACCGCCCCTACGGACTGTTCCTCATTGAACGCGGGCAGGACGATCAGCGTCCGCGAGAGAGGGATGGCCATGGGCACGATCTTACCAATGCGGCAACCCGTCTATTCTTATACTGCCGCCGGCCATTCGGGCGCGACCGGCCCTGTTGCGGCTGCAGAGCGGCTGATGACCACGTAGACCGTATGATCCGCGAAAGGCCTGATGGACACCTCAGACATCCTCGTCATTCTTCCAACGCTCGGCGACCGCATTGAGTCCTTGAAAGAGACGTTTGAATCGATCGTGGAACAGCGCACGACCGTGGCACTCACGCTAGCAGTGGTGTTGCCGATTGCGGCCGCCGAGGCGAGGACCATTGCAGAATCTTATGGCGCCGTTATCGTCGACGATCCGAAAGAGGGGATATCGGCCGCGATCAATCGAGGCCTGGCCGCCAGAACCACTGAGCGCTTCTACGCGTGGGTGGGCGACGACGATCTTTTTCGGCCCGGAGGGCTGGCCACCCTCAAGGCGCTGCTCGACCAGCATGAGGATGCCGTTCTCGCGTACGGCGGCTGCGAATACATCGACCCGACCGGCAAGATCCTCGCGCTGAGCAACGCCGGTGCGCTGGCGAAATTCCTACTGCCGTGGGGCCCGGACCTCATTCCGCATCCGGGAACGATGATCCGCCTGGATGCGCTGGAGTCGATCGGCGGTTTCGACGTGACCCTCAAGTTCGCCATGGATCTGGATGCGTTCCTGAAGTTACGCTCGCATGGGCGCTTCGTGTGGACTCGCGCCGCAGTCTCGGCCTTCCGGTGGCATCCCGACTCGCTCACGGTCGCCAACCGGTTGGACTCCAGCCTCGAGTCGGAACGCGTCAAGCGCAACCATCTGCCTCGTGTGCTGCGGCCGATCAGCCCCGTATGGAACTACCCGATTCGCTGGGCGTCTGGAGTCGCGGCCTCTCGAATCAACTCCCGCGCCTAGCTGTTTAGAGCGCAACCTATTTAGAGCGCAACGACGAGAGGTGCTCGAGGTACCACTCGTACGTTGTGCGGATACCGTCCTCGAGCGTGGTCGATGCTTTCCAGCCCAGGTCGTTCAAACGACTCACATCCAGCAACTTCCGTGGGGTGCCGTCCGGCTTGGACTCGTCTTGGACAAGTTCGCCTTCGTAGCCGACGATCTTCGCGACGATCTGAGCCAGCGCTCGAATCGACAGGTCTTCGCCCACCCCGACGTTGATGGTCTGCGGGTCGTCGTAGTTCTCGAGGAGAAAGAGCACGGCGTCCGCTAGGTCGTCGACGAACAAGAATTCACGGAGCGGCCGACCCGATCCCCAAATCGTGACGGATGGTTCATTCGCCACTTTTGCCTCGTGGATGCGTTTCATCAGCGCAGGCAGCACGTGCGAATTACTCGAGTGGAAGTTATCGCCCGGGCCGTACAAGTTCGTCGGCATGGCGGAGATCCAACGTCGGCTGAACTGGCGCCTCGACGCCTGCACCTGCATGATGCCTGCGATCTTCGCGATCGCGTATGCATCGTTGGTCGGTTCCAGTTCGCCCGTGAGCAGCGAACTCTCTTTGATCGGCTGCTCCGCGAACTTGGGATAGATGCATGATGAGCCCAGGAACAACAGCCGATCGACGTCTGCGGCGTTGGCCGCGTCCATCAGGTTGACCTGGATCTGCAAGTTCTCGCTGAGAAAGTCGGCCGGGTACGTGTTGTTCGCCTGGATGCCTCCAACTCGAGCGGCTGCATCGATCACCACGTCAGGTCGCGTCTCCGCAAGAAACTCGTGAACTCGGTCGCGGTCGCGAAGATCGAGTTCGGAGGACGACGCGCCGATGAGATTGGAGAATCCAGCTGATTCGAGCCGACGCCAAATTGCTGAACCGGCTAAGCCTCGGTGGCCCGCGACATAGATCCGTGCGTCTTTGTCCAACTTTGCTACCACTCGCTTGCCCACCAGTTTCAGTCGTCGATCTATGCTCGAGCGATACAACAGCGAAGCGTCGTCGAAACTTCCTGCCGCAACCGTGTCGATCATCGCTGTGGCGTCACGTGCAGACACATCAGCGATCGACTCCAGCGTACCGGGTGGCCCAATTCGTCGCTGCGCTAAGCTTGCTACGTTTTGACGATCGAGCTGTCGCCTCGACACCGGGCGAAGGCTCATGTTCCGCACTGGATAATGAACCCTATGACTTCTACGAACAACAAGCGCGCCCTGATCACCGGCATCACCGGTCAGGACGGCAGCTATCTCGCCGAGCTGCTTTTGCAGAAAGGGTACGAGGTTCATGGCCTGATCCGCCGGTCTTCCACCATCAACACCAGCCGTATCGATCACCTGTACCAGGATCCGCACGAAGAGGATGCCCGGCTCTTCTTGCACTATGGCGATCTGACTGACGGTTCACGACTGGTCACGCTTCTCGCACAGATCCGGCCGGACGAGGTCTACAACCTGGCCGCGCAGTCTCACGTGCGCGTCAGCTTCGACGAGCCGGAATACACCGGTGATGCAACGGGGCTCGGCACGACGCGACTGCTCGAGGCAATTCGCATGACCGGACTGCATTGCCGGTTCTATCAGGCGAGCAGCTCGGAAATGTTTGGCGCGACGCCGCCACCTCAGAATGAGGAGACACCGTTCTATCCGCGCTCGCCCTATGGCGCAGCCAAGGTGTATTCGTATTGGATCACGAAGAACTACCGCGAAGCGTATGGGATGTTCGCGGTGAATGGCATTCTGTTCAATCACGAGTCGCCTCGTCGCGGGGACACGTTCGTGACGCGCAAGATCACACGTGCCGTGGCTCGCATCGCCGCCGGCACGCAGACTGAACTGTTCATGGGCAATCTCGATGCCGTTCGCGACTGGGGCTACGCCCCCGAATACGTCGAAGCAATGTGGCGGATGCTGCAGCACGACGAGGCATCGGACTACGCCGTCGCGACGGGCGCGCGCTACACCGTTCGCGACTTTCTGCAGATCGCGTTCGAGCATGCTGATCTCGACTGGGAGAAGTGCGTCAAATTCGATGAGCGCTACCTGCGCCCGACAGAGGTCGACGCGCTCGTCGGCGACGCATCGAAGGCCGAGCGTCTTCTCGGGTGGACAGCGAAAACGCTGACACCCGACTTGGCGCGGCTCATGGTCGATGCGGATATCGAAGCACTCGAGGCGAGCGGGCGCCCCTGGATCGACCGCGTCGCATTCGCGTGAACTCTGGGCCGCACACGGGACTGACAGACGTGCGCGTCGCGTTGTCGATGTTGACGCTCGTGCCGGGCAGCATGGGCGGTAGTGAGACGTATGCGCGCGCGCTTACGCGCACGTTGCCCGACGACCCGCACGTACACGCCGAGGTCTTCATTTCGCCGAGTGCGCGGGGATTCAGCGAGGCCGCCCCAGAACGCGTGATCGAAGGCATCCGGATCGGGCGCAGCACGCCGCAGCGTCTGACCGGAATCGCCCGCATCACCCTGCGCGCAGGGTCCATTCGCCAGGCGATGCAGGGTTTCGACGTCGTGCACTTTCCGTTTACGTTGCCGATGCCGAAGCCACCAAAGGGAAGTGCGCTCGTGCAGAGCCTGCTCGACGTGCAGCATCTCGAGCTTCCGGCTCTGTTCAGCAAGGCGGAATTGATGTTCCGGCGGCGCTATTACGAGGGCGCCGCGCGACGAGCAGACGCCGTGATCACGATCAGTCACTTCGCGAAACAGCGCATGATTGAGCTGGCAGGGCTGAATGCCGATCGCGTGCACGTGGCCCAACTTGGCGTTGACGCCGACCGGCTCACCCCGAATTTCGGCGCGCGGGACGATTTCGTGCTGTACCCCGCACGGCCATGGCCGCACAAGAACCACGCTCGACTGTTCGAAGCGATGGAGCTTGCGCGACGCGATCGACCGTCGCTGCGACTGGTGCTGACCGGCGGCGCGCTTGATTCTCTCGGCTCGGTGCCGGAGTGGGTCGACCGGCGCGGGCTCGTCAGCGAGGAAGAGCTGCACGAGCTGTATCGCACCGCTAGCGCACTGGTGTTCCCGAGCTTGTACGAGGGCTTCGGCCTGCCTCCGTTGGAGGCGATGGCATCCGGGTGTCCGGTCGCCGCATCCAACGCCGGCTCCATTCCGGAGGTGGTCGGCGCGGCCGGCGTGCTGTTCGATCCGTATGATCCGGCGGACATCGCCCGCGGCATCCATGATGCGATTGCACTCTCCGACGAGTTGTCGCGCGCGGGAGTTGCACACGCTCGCACGTTCACCTGGGAGCGGTGCCGGCAGGCGCACGTCGACGCGTACCGAAGCGCGCTGGAGAGGTGACACACATGACTGCTGAGAGCGCCCGGGACGTCGTTCTTGTGACTGGAGCGGCCGGCCAAGACGGCGGTTACCTGGTTGACCGGCTGCTGGGTGAAGGGCACGCCGTGCACGCCATGTGTCATTCGACGCAGGGAGCGGAACGCGTCTCCGCACTCACCCCGGCCGCGCGGACCCACGTCGTCGATCTTGCGGATGCCGCCGCAGTCGGCGTGCTCGTCGAAGCGGTTCAGCCGACGCAGATCTTCAACTTGGCCGGTAACAGCTCGGTGGCGCGATCTTGGGAGTTCCCCGCGCAGGCTGCAGATGTTATCGGGGTCGGACCGGTGCGCATCCTGGATGCCGCCTGGCGTTTGCAGACCGCGCGCGGGCATGCGGTGCGGTTCGTGCAGGCATCGAGTGCCGAAGTGTTCGGTGACACCGAGATCAGCCCGCAAGACGAGACCACGCCACGTGTTCCGGTGACGCCGTATGGTGCGGCGAAGGCGTTCGCGCAGGACCTGGTCGGCATGTACCGCAGCCGTGGAATGCACGCCAGCTCGGCGATCCTCTACAACCACGAATCGCCCACGCGGCCGCAGTCGTTCGTGGCGCGCAAGATCAGCCACGAGGTGGCGCGCATCGCGCTCGGGCAATCCGATCGCCTTGTTCTCGGCAACATCGACGTGGAACGCGACTGGGGTTACGCGCCGGACTACGTCGACGCGCTGCTTCGAATTGCGCGTGCAGACCGCGCCAACGACTACATCGTGGCAACGGGTGAAGCACACTCCGTGCGCGACTTCGTCGACGTCGCCTTTCGTTCGGTAGGCATCGACGATTGGGATCGCTACGTCGTCATCGATCCGGCGCTGTATCGGCCTGCGGATCCCAAACGCCTCGTCGGCGACTCCACGCGACTTCGAGCACTCGGCTGGAGTCCGACCGTGCGGTTCGATCAGCTCGTGCATCTCATGGTCGAGTCGGATCTTGCGCAGCTGCGCGCCGAACCGGGTGCGTGACCGATGAGTATCGGGCAGGCAACGCGATGACAGACGGCGGTCCGGTGAGCGGCGGCAGCGCGGTGAACGGCGACGCAGCACCCCCGACCGTCTCGGTCGCCCTGTGCACACACAACGGTGCCGCATATCTGCAGACGCAACTCGCAAGCATCCTGGAGCAGACGCATCCGGTTAGCGAGATCGTCGTCAGCGACGACGCGTCGACGGATGCCACGCTCGACATCGTGCGCGCCGCACTCGCAGACGTCGGCAACCTGCGGGTGAAGATCCTGCACAACGAGCAGCCGCTCGGCGTGACCGCCAATTTCGAGCAGGCGATCCGGGCGACGACCGGCGAGATCGTGATCCTGTGCGATCAGGACGACGTGTGGCATCCCGATCGTGTCACCGCCGCGGTGCGCGGCCTCGCCGACGGCGCACTGCTGCAGTTCTCGGATGCGCAGCTCATCGATTCGGACGGGTCGCCGCTGGTCGATTCACAGCCAGGCGACTCACTGTTCGCCACGCTTGAGTTCGACGCGCAGACGCGGGCGGCGCTCGCCGACGGCCGCGCGTTTCAGACGCTGCTGCGGCGCAACCTGGCGACCGGCGCGACGGTGGCTTTCCGGCGCGCATTACTCGGCGAAGCGCTGCCGATTCCGTCAGTGTGGGTGCACGACGAATGGCTGACGATCATTGCGGCCGTGCGCGAGAGCGTCACAGTGTCGACCGAGCAGGTGATCGGTTACCGGCAGCACGGGGAGAACCAGATTGGTGTGATCGAACCGACTTTGCGCCGTAAGATCGCCCGGGTGCTGGAGCCGCGTGAGGACCGCAATCGCGGGCTGGCGCTACGCTCCCGACTGCTGCTGGAGCGGCTGGAGACGATCCAGGCGGATCCGGCTGTCATCGACCGCGCCAGACGCAAGGTCGAGATCGAAACGTTCCGTGCGGAGTTGCCGGCCGCACGCATCCGCCGAGTAGTGCCGGTGCTGCGGCGTGCGGCATCCGGCGACTATCAGCGCTACTGCAGCCAGGGCCTCATGGACGTCGTGCGCGACCTGCTGCAGCCCGCCTGAGGGCAAATCGCGGTGGAGTGACACCCGTTTGCCTACGAACGACGCGGCGCCGGCGACAGGCCCGCGTGCGCCGGATGTGGCAGCGCGCTGCGCCGAGCGGGTCCGCAGTTCCACCCGGAACCTCACCAAACCGACCCGGGCGACGAGCCCCAACTGGTTGCGTGTGCCGAAGCTGCCCTGCAGCTGCCCGCGTCCCGCAATATTGCCTGGATGCCGAGGAACGCGATTGGCAAATTTATCAGGAGCCCGTTCAGCACCTACGGTGCCAGCGACAACCTCAGCAGAGTCCGTGACAGCGGCGGCCGTTGTGCTTACGACTATGGCTTTGGTTTCTCGCTGCGGCGGGGCCGGCAGCACAGCCCATATAACCGAAGTACCCATTCTTATCACTTAGTGCAATATCTGATAGGATTGTCGTATTCGACTATCAACCAGGGGTTCGAGATGGCGTCGCGATCTGCGTGGCCAGCAATCGGTCATGAGAAACTTGAGTGGACTCCGATCGCCCGTGCGTGGGCGACGCGCGAGGAAGCAGAACTCGCCGGGCGCACGCTCACATACTCGGCAGCGATACCATCTGCCATCGCGACACAGAACTACGTTCCGGGCAGCGATCTGACTTCATTTGCAGAAGAAGCAGTGCTCGCGGTCACGCGATTCGACAGCACTGTTGGCCGTGAGATTGCGCCGTTTTCGTCGATCCTGTTGCGGTCGGAGGCCGCGGCGTCATCCAGAATCGAGAACCTCACTGCGAGTGCACGAGCGATTCTCTCGGCGGAGGCCGGCGACACATCGAAGCGCAACGCGACGCAGATCGCGGCCAACACTGCGTCGATGCGGGCTGCGCTGTCATTGGCGTCGCACCTCAACGCCGATGCGATTCTCGCCATGCACGCAGCTTTAATGGAGGGCGACGAGCGGCACAATCCGGGGCAATGGCGCAACGAACCCGTGTGGATCGGAACTGGCGGAGTCAGCCCGATTGGTGCGGAGTTCGTCGCGCCGAATCATGTGAGGGTCCCCGCGTTGATCGACGATCTGGTTCGCTATATCGCTCGCAACGACGTGCCCGTGATCATTCAGGCGGCGATCGCGCACGCCCAGTTCGAGACCATCCACGCGTTCACGGATGGTAATGGCCGCACCGGTCGTTCGCTTCTCCAGGCCATGCTGCGGGCCAAGGGCGTGACGCGACTTGTGACGATTCCAGTCTCCGCCGGACTGCTCACCGACACCGAGGGCTATCACCGCGCCCTGACCTCCTACCGGGCCGGATCTCCGGACGAGATCATTCGACTTGTGGCCGGGTCGTGCCTCACCGCGATCAACAATGCAGACCTGCTTGTCGCCGACATCGACAACGCGCGATCCCGATGGCGGAACGTTGTGAAGGCACGGAAGGACTCGGCGCTCTGGCACGTGATTGACGTTGCTTCACGCCAACCGGTTCTGAGCGCGACGATAGTCGCCGAGGAACTCGCGATCAGCCCGACGAATGTCTATCGCTATCTCGACCAGCTGGTGCGCGCCGGCGTGCTTCGGGCGTTCAGCGTTCACCGTCAGGGACGTTTCTGGAGGGCTGACGAGATCCTCCAAGCGCTCGACGCGTTCGCGGCTCGAGCAGGTCGGCGCGATCGCGGCTGAGCCGGGACTGGATGCGGCCACCGTGCCGTGTAACCTGCGCGAGCATCTGTCGTGAAGTTGACCAAGTGCATCCGCTCGCCCCTACGAACGACGCGGCGCCGGCGACAGGCCGGCGTGCGCCGTGTGTGGTAGCGCGCTGCGCCAGCTCATGCCCTGGGCGCCCTTGACCGCGCAGATCACGAGCAGGAGCCAGCCGTACTCGATCAGCAACGAACTCTCGGCGAACGCGGTTGCGAGCATGGCGACCAGCACGAGCGGGGGCCACACGTAGATCACGCTGCGCTTGTTCGACGCGAGCACCCACGACCGGGCGAACGCCAGCACGACGAGTGCGACGAACAGGGCCAGGCCGATCAGGCCGACTTGAAGGTACAGGTCCAGATAGGCGTTGAGGCCGTTCGAGTGCAGGGCGCCGGTGTTCGCGTCGATGATGGCGTAGGGCGGAATGTGACGCCAGAAACCGATCCAGCCCCAGCCCTGCAACGGGTTGGTCGGGATCAGGTCCCACATCTGAATCCACACGTTGTAGCGCACCTTCAGCAGGCTGCCCGCGCTGAGAAGCTCGATGATCCTGGCCCTGGTGAGATAGCCGACGATCACCGCCGCGACCGCGAACACGCCGAGTCCTATCTGCCAATAGGTGCGGTGCTCCGCCTTCACCTTGCGCAGTCCGTAGAGGGCGAGCGTGGCGACCAGCACCAGCACCGCAACAGCGGCCGTGACGGGGGAGTTGCTCAGAAGGGTGCACACGGCGGCCAACGCGATCGAGAAGATCGCGCGGCCGCGCTGCACCGACCGGGTGCGCAACTCCACCAGAAAAGTCACCAGCCCGATCAGGGCCACGAGCCCGAATTGGTTGCGCGTGCCGAAGATGCCCTGCAGTGGACCGCCGTCGGCAATGTTGCCCTGGATGCCCAGGAACGTGATCGGCACGTTGATCAGGAGCCCGCTCAACACCTCGAGCGCCAAAGACAGCGTGAGGAGCACGCGCAGCACGTCGCCGACGGTGCGAACGATCTGGATCGCATCCCGCACGAGCGCCAGATACACGGCCAGGAACGCGAAAGCCACCTGGTAGATGATCGCTGCCAGTGTCGCCCACTGGTAACCGCTCCAGATGATCGACAGCCCGCACCAGCCGACGAACGCAAGGATCGAGATCGGCAGCAGCCCCTGCCACTCGATCGCACCGCGATGTGCAATGAACGACCCGATCGCCAGGAGTGTGAGTGCCGCCAGAATGCCGAGCAGCCCCGGCCAGCCGGTCATGCTTCTGACGGCATACGTTCCGAACGCGGTGCCGACGATCACCACCGACAGCGCCGAAGCCAACTGCGCAGACTCGAAGAATGTGCGAATCTGCACCGGAACGTGCCAGCGCGTTTGGTTACCCGCCACGGTGCTCGCGTCTCGGTGCGATTTGCGTGCGTGTCATCGCGCTTCGCTCGCGGCTGCTGGTGGTCTGCTCGCGGCTGATCGCGCTCTGCTCGCGGCTGATCGCGCCTCGCGCGAGTCTGACGGATGCTGCAGCCATGGGCTTATCCTATGGCCGCGCTCTATGGCCGGTCCGCTTTGGTCTTCACAGCGAGCAGAACGAGCAGAGCCCACCCGCCCTCGGTGAGCATCCGGCTTTCCGTCGCGCTCTGCGCGATCAGCGCGGCGATCAGCAACAACGGCAGAAGGCCGATGGCCGTGTAGCGCGCCGTGTCGGCCAGGGCCGTGCGAGGGCGGTCAACGGCCGCAAACCAGCTGCGCCCGAGCGCGGAGCCGACAAGCAGGATGAAGATGATGAGGCCGAGGATGCCCAACTGCATCCAGACGTCGAGATAGGCGTTGTGCGCCTGCAGATAGGTGACGCCTTTGCGCACCGCGAGGGTCTTGAACGGCTCGACCCAGGGCGCCCAATAGCTGATCCACCCCCAGCCGAATACGGGGCGCTGCAGTGCCAGGTCGGTCACGGCCTTCCAGATGGTGAGGCGGCCGGTCAGGTCCTCGCTCTTGCCGAGCAGTTTGAGGATCGGGCTCCACAATACGACGGCGGATGCGACCCCCACCACGATCACGCCGAATGCGGTCGCGTAAACCACGCCGCGTTTCCGAGGATCACGGCGGCGTGTCCACAACGCGACGAGCAGCACCAAAGCCACCAGCACGGCGGCGATGATCACGGTTGAGGAGCGGGTCAGTGCGAATGTGGCTGCGGCGGCGATCAACCAGGTGAGGCCGGTGCCGCGTTTCACGGTGCGGTCGGCCAACTGTATGCCGAACACGATCAACGCGAGCAGGGCCGACATGGCGAGCAGATTGCTGTTGCCCTGGATGCCCTGAATCTGGCCGCCCTGGAACAGCAGCCCGCGACTCCAATAGAACGCCTGCGGCAGTTTCGTCTGGTCGTAGTGCACCCAGAACGGCAGAATTGGCTGGCGAACGAAAGCGGCAACGATCAGTTCGAACAGCAACGACAGGCCGACAACCCAGCGCAGGGCGGTGCCGAGCGCACGCAGCAGCTGCTTCCAGGTCAGGCATAACGCCAGAAACACGCCGGCCGCGGTCGTACACCATTGTGCGGCGACGCCCAAGGCACCCGCGCCCGGATAGAAGGACCACGCGATCGACACGGTCGCCAGTAGCAGGAACAGTGCCAACGTCTTCGGCACGTTGCGGAACGGCAGCTTCGGGCGCAGCACGAGCAACCAGACCACGCTGCCGATCGTGACCAGCGCGGCGAGCACCAAATAGCCGTCCCAGCCGATCAGGTTGCGCCAGAAGTCCCCCGCGAACAGGGTGAAAAGGGCGAGTGCGGCAAACCAGCCGAGCGCGGCGTTGGTGCGGGCGCCAGCGTGGGCGTCGGTGCTGGGGCCGGCGCTGGCGCGGGTGCTGGCGCTGGCGCTGGTGCCGGTGCTGGCGCGGGTGCCGGCGCGGGTGCTGGCGCGGCGCGACCCAGGGCGCGTCGTGTCGTCGGAAGTCATGTGAACAGGATATGGGGTCGCGTGGGCGCGGGCGGGCTGTTCGGGACGCGCGCGGTGCGCCTGTGCTGGGCACGGCATCCGCTGGTCGTCGGGTGGTTCGAAAACGACGGAGTTATCTGCCGACCGGCCGTCAGAAGGCTTCAGTGCCCGGCGCGTAAGGCAGAATCTCCGTCTTTTTGGGGCGGGCGGGACGCATCCGGGACCAATTTGGGCTCGCGCAGCGCGGCATCGGTCAGCATGGCATCGCGCAGCGCGGCATCGGTCAGCATGGCACCGGTCAGTGACTCACAGCTCACACGAAGGCGGCGTGACCGGTGATCGCACGGCCCACGATCAGCGTGTTCATCTCACGGGTGCCTTCGTAGGAGTACAGGGCTTCCGCATCCATGAAGTGGCGCACCACGTCGTAGTCGATGACGATGCCGTTGCCGCCGAGGAGTTCGCGGCACCAGGCGACGGTCTCGCGCATCCGCGTCGTGGTGAACGACTTTGCCAGGGCGGAGTGCTCATCGCGCTGCGTGCCGGCGTCGAGCATCTTCGACACCTGCACGACCATGCCGATCGACGCGGTGATGTTCCCGAGGCTTTTCACGAGCAGATCCTGCATCAGCTGGTGGGCGCCGATCGGCTTGCCGAACTGGACGCGCTCCTTCGCGTATGCGACCGCGGCGTCATACGCGCCGATCGAGTTGCCGACGGCCGCCCACGCGACCTCTGCCCTGGTGGCGCGCAGCACGCGTGCTGTGTCCTTGAACGAGTTCGCGTTCGCCAGCCGCAGGCGCTCGGGAACGACGACGTTCTCGAGGGTGATGTCCGCGTTCTGCACGATGCGCAGCGACTGCTTGCCCTCGATGCGGGTGGCGGTGTAGCCGGGGGTGGAGGTCGGCACGATGAAGCCTTTGACCTGGCCGTCGTCGGCGTCCTTGGCCCAGATGACGGTGATATCGCTGAATGTGGCATTGCCGATCCAGCGCTTGGAGCCGTTCAGCACCCAGCTTTCGCCGTCACGCTTCGCCGTCGTGCGCAGACCCTGTGCCGAATCGGAACCGGACTGCGGTTCGGTCAGACCGAACGCTCCGATCACCTCGCCGCTGGCGAGTTTCGGCAGCCACTCGGCTTTCTGCTCATCCGAACCACACGCGTGGACGGAGCCTGCGGCCAACCCGTTCTGCACCCCAACATACGTGGCGATGGATGCGTCGACGCGTGCCAGCTCGAGCGCGACGAAGCCGCGAAACACGGTCGAATTCGCAAACGGCGCGGTCTCTTCCCACGAGTAGGACGCGACGCCGAGCTCGTGTAGCGGCTTGATCACCTGCATCGGGAACTCCGCCCGCTGCCAGAATTCGTTGACGATCGGCTTGACCTCGGTCTCGAGGTAGGAGCGCAACGTGGTCAACGGATCCTTCTCCTGGTCGGTGAGTTCGTTCTCGTAGCCGTAGAAGTCGCTGGCGAGAGGCGTGAAGGCCATGTCTGCTCCATTGAGTCGGGGATCGGTGGGTGGGCGACGGTGTCAGCCTACGGACGTGCCTGCGATGCACCAAGACCATTGGTAGTTTGGTCTAACCAACTCGAAGGGACTTCACGGGATGTTTGTGCGCATCGACAACACACCGCGCGACTACGCGTGGGGCTCCAGGACCGCTATCGCGCAGTTGCTCGGCCGCCCGACCTCGGGAAGGCCGGAGGCGGAACTGTGGTTGGGGGCGCATCCGGGATCGCCGAGTCGGATCGTGGACCCGACGTTGACTGGCGGCGCAACGAACCTGGCGGAGTGGATCGCGCGTGACCCGCAGACGACCCTCGGCGTGGCGGATGCCGGTGGTACGAGAGCGCGCCGCGCGCCGCGCCTCACGTTTTTGCTCAAGGTGCTGGCGGCGGCGGGTCCGCTGTCGTTGCAGGCGCATCCGTCGTCTGTGCAGGCCGCGGAAGGTTTCGCGCGCGAGAATGCAGCAGGCGTGCCGTTGCATTCGCCGGACCGCAACTACAAGGATCCGTTTCACAAGCCGGAGTTGGTCTTCGCGCTGAGCGAGCGGTTCGAGGCGTTGTGCGGGTTCCGTCCGCTGGCGAGCTCGATTGCAGACTTGGACAGGCTGATCGCGGCCGCGCGCGATGCGATGCAACCAACGGATGCGCTCACCGCCTTCCGTGCGCGCCTCGCCGTGCAGACGGACGCTCCACAGCTCCTGCGCGGCGTCGTCGCGTGGCTGCTGGAGTCGGGTGCGGGTGCGGGTGCTGGCGTATCGGCACTGGTCGCGGAGGTCGTCGACGCTGCGGCGCGGGTTGTTGCAGGTGCCGAGAATGCGGCAGAGGGTGCTGCAGCAGTGCCGGATGACCTTCTGCCGTTCACAACGGTGCGGGTGCTCGCATCCGCCTACCCGGGGGATCCCGGGATCGCGCTGTCGCTGCTGCTGAATCGGGTGAGTCTGAGGCAGGGTGAGGCGTTGTATTTGCCGGCGGGGAACATCCATGCGTATCTAAGCGGGCTCGCCGTCGAGTTGATGTCGGCGTCGGACAACGTGTTGCGCGGCGGGCTGACCCCGAAACACATCGACGTGCCCGAACTGCTGCACGTGCTGCACTTCACACCGAAGCCGGTGCCGTATCTGCGGCCTGAAGTGCACGGGGACGATGTGGAGGTTTTCCGTCCCGACGTGCCCGATTTCAGGCTGGTGCGCGTGGCACTGGGCACGGATGCCGACGACCAGGACACGACGGAATCTCGCGTCGCGCTCTCCGGGCCGGCGATCGCGCTCTGCACGGACGGCGGCGTGCGCCTGCGCGGCGCGCGGAGCGAAGTGACGTTGCGCCAGGGTGAGGCGGCGTATGTGACGCCGGATGAGGCATCCGTCACGGTCGTGGGCGACGGCACGGTCTTTATCGCGACCGGCAACGAGTAGCGGCTGGGGCGGGTGGCGTCAGGCGGCGCAAAGGGGCGCGGCGTGAAGGGGTTCGGCGCAAACGGGTTCGGCACAAAACGACGGACTATTTTGCTGACACGCCGAGCGCCGCCGGTTGAATCAGTCGTGTCGACGAAATAGTCCGTCGTTTTGGGAGTCCATCTGCGTGTGTGGGCTTGACCCCAACACGTCGGCATAGGGCCGATCGATCCACAGATTGGTGCGCTCGCGGCCCCGCTACCGCTGCGTTGGGCAAGGCTGGAAGCATGCTCAGCATCCCGGCGGCCATCAGGAAGAATGGACTCTTCCAGCGTCGGCGCGATCTGCTCGCGCTGGGCTATTCCGACTTCCGGATTCGGAAGGATTTGCGCGCCGGGCGCATCATTCGGGTGCGGCAGGGGCACTATTCGGTTCCGGACGCGGTGCCCGCAGCCATCAAGGCAGTGCGCATCGGTGGCCGTCTGACCGGATTGAGCGCACTGAAAACGTACGGCCATTGGGTGCCCAAGACCGACAAATTGCACGTCGTCGTGCCATCGGATGCCCGTGCGTTGCGGAGCGCGACCGATAAGCAGGTCAGGTTTGCCACGCTGAACAAGAAGAAGGCCAAGAAAATCTCCATCAGTTGGACCGATGATGCGAAGGTGAGCAGGAGCCCATGCCCCTGGCGAGTCAGCGTGATCGACGCACTCGTGCACGTCTTGTGCACGGCGGACCGTGAGACGGCAATCATTTGTCTGGATTCCGCGCTGAACGTGCAGCGCAGGGCAGACGAGGGCAAAAGCCATCTCGAAGGCATCAGGCAGGTGCAACTAGCTGAGATCTTCGCCCAGGCGCCGGCCAGGGTGCAGCCGTGGCGGGCTGACGTCGATGGTCGCGCGCAAAGTGGCGGGGAGACCAAGTTTCGGCTCGCGTGTGAGGAGGCCGGAATCCACTTCGTACCGCAGAGTCCAGTCCCCGACGTCGAGCACCACGATGGCCAGATCGGACCGCACACGTACGTGGAGCTGAACAGCGTCAAGCATCACGTAAATGTCGAGCAGTTCGAAGAGGACCATCGGCGGCAGGCACAGTCCACGATTTGGGGCAACCGCGTCTTGAACTTCACGAACAAACAGGTCGCGGATGATTGGGACTTCTGCCTGGAAGTCATGTGGCAAGCACTCGCTGAGGACGCCGCGCTGACCAAAACGACGGATGTTTGGCGCGGCGGGCCGCCGATGCGTGACCGCTCCCGGGGTGGCGCCGACAATCCCCGTCGTTTTGTGAACGATCGGCCTAGCTGGGCGAAGGGCAAGGGCAAGACGAAGAGGAAGCTGCGCGCACTGGCGCCGGCGCCGAGTGCGCCGAGCGCGCCGAGTGTGGCGCGCGAGAAGCCGGGCGGCGCATCCGGATGAAGGTGTGCAGGGCTGAGCCGATACAGTAGCGGTGGCTGCGACGGGCGCGGCGAAATGGAGGTCGAACGATGGCATGGCTGGTCACCGGGGGAGCCGGGTATATCGGTTCGCATGTCGTGCGCGCGTTCCAGGGTGAGGGCATTGAGACGATCGTCGTCGATGACCTCTCCAGCGGTCATGTGGGTTTTGTGGCGCAGGCGACTGCGTTCTATCGGGGATCGATCCTCGACGGTGCTCTGTTGCAGGAGATTTTCCATCAGCACGAGATCACCGGAGTCGTGCACGTGGCCGGATTCAAGTACGCCGGCATCTCCGTGCAACGTCCGCTGCACACGTATGAGCAGAATGTGACCGGCACCGCAACGCTTCTCGCGGCGATGCAGGACGCGGGAGTCGGTGCGATGGTGTTCTCGTCCAGTGCTGCCGTGTACGGCACTCCGAATACCGATCTCGTGACCGAGGCGACGGCGAAGGCGCCTGAGTCGCCGTACGGCGAGTCGAAGCTGATCGGCGAGTGGCTGCTGCGGGATCAGGCGATCGCCGCCGGGCTACGGCATGTCAGCCTGCGCTACTTCAATGTCGTCGGCTCAGGGGCGGACGACCTGTTCGACTCCAGCCCGCACAACCTTTTCCCTCTGGTGTTCGATGCGCTGCTGGCCGGCAAGACGCCGCGCATCAACGGCAATGATTATCCGACACCGGATGGCACTTGCGTGCGCGACTACATTCACGTTTCGGATTTGGCGCTTTCGCACGTCGCGGCCGCCAAGCGACTGGATGCCCACGACAGCATCGAGCCCGTCTACAACCTCGGCAGTGGTGATGGCGTCTCGGTCGGCGAGATCATGACGACGGTCGCCGAGGTGACCGGCATCGCCTTCGTGCCCGAGGTAGGTCCGCGGCGTGCAGGGGATCCGGCCCGGATCGTCGCATCCGGGGAGCTCGCTGCCCGCGATCTGGACTGGCGGATGCGCTACTCGCTCACCGAGATGGTCGCGAGCGCGTGGGCGGCCAGGCGCGCGGCATCCTGAATCGGCCACGTGTGCACCCAGTTCGGGTCGGTAGCTTTGCAAAACGACGGGCTTATTCGCCGACGCGCCGAAGGGCCGCCAACTGATTCGATGTGTCGCGACTTTTCTCCGTCCTTTTGGAAATCACGCACGTCGAGGTGCGCTCTCAGCACCTGGCACGGCGCAATTGGCCCCGCACAGAGCACCAGAACACAGCCGATGGGGGTAGAACGTTCGCATGTAGCGGAATCGTTGCGACTCTTCGGCGCGTCGCGAAGTCTCCATGCCGGGTTGAGGCTTTACCATTTGCGACTTGACTCTGTCGAACTACACCGATGTAATTAGTGCGACGCATTGAAAAATACGTCAGCAACACAAGGGGTGGGGAGATCGATATGGCAATACCTGAATATCGCTCTGGGGTACCCGATGACTGGTTTATTGATCCTGTCCGGTTGGGGGTGCCCGGGGTTCGCTCGACGAGCGAAGAAGATAATCCTCTGGCATGGCAGTCCGACGCGCTGTGTGCACAAACTGATCCGGAAGCTTTCTTCCCGGAAAAGGGCGGGTCCACACGCGACGCGAAGAAGATCTGCGCGTCGTGCGAAGTTCGGGCACAGTGCCTCGAGTATGCGCTTTCGAACGATGAGCGGTTCGGCATCTGGGGTGGATTGTCCGAGCGTGAGCGGCGGAAACTGCGCAAACGAGCGGTTTAGCCGTCTAATTCCAGGCTCGCCCTGGCGCGTCGATCGGGAAGTGCCGGTCGACACCTAGGCTGGCTGGCGATGGATCCGACAGTCACCGCAATCGTTGCGGCCCGCACGGGGGCTGAGCATCTCACTCGAACCCTCGAGGCCGTGGCGGCGCAGACGCGACCCCCGGACGCGGTGATCGTCATTGCTGACGGATCATCGGATGCCGTTGCGCAAGTCGTCGCGAACGCCTCACCCACCCACTTCGTGGTGTCCGCTGAAAAGCTCGCGTACGGCGCTGCCCTCACGGCGGCGCTGCGTTTGGCCCCGGCACCGACGACGGACCACGAATGGTTGTGGTTGCTCGCCCAGGACACCGCCCCGGAACCGGATGCGTTGCGCCGCCTTCTCGGCACCGTCGAAGTGTCGCCGTCGGTCGCCGTTGCCGGGCCGAAGATCGTCGACTGGGACGACGACGCCCTGATTCGCGAGCTGGGCGAATCGATGACGCCGCTCGGCGCATCCGTCGCCCTGGTGCAGGATGAGCTCGACCAGGCCCAGCACGACGGGATCAGCGACGTGCTCGCCGTCGTGCCGGCCGGCATGATCGTGCGGCACACAGCGTGGGACGCGCTCGGCGGCTTCGACAAGGGGCTTCCCGTCGTCGATGACGGACTCGATTTCTGCGTGCGCGCTCGACTGGCCGGCCACCGAGTCGTACTCGTGCCGGACGCATCCGTGGCAAGCGCTGGGGATGGAATCGCCGGCCCGAGCCGATCCAACCGGTGGTCCAATCGGCGCAGGCTGTACCGCGAACGGCGAGCGGCGCAACTGCATCGCCGCATGGTCTACGCACCTGCGGCGATGTTGCTGCTGCACTGGCTGAGCCTCGTGCCCCTGGCCGTGATCCGATCGATCGGCTGGCTTCTCGGCAAGCAGCCGGGCGCGATCGGCGGCGAATTGGCTGCGGCATTCGCGGTCGCGTTCGGCGCGAGCAGCGTGGGTGATGCGCGCACGGCGTTGACTCGGATCAAAGTGGTGGGCTGGAGCGCGATCGCGCCGCTGCGCATCCCGTTGGCCGAGGTGCGACGAGCGCGGGCGCTGCGCCGCGAGTCCGAACTCATGCGCACCCGCGGTGAACGTGTGGAACTGAACTTCTTCTCCGGCGGCGGCGCCTGGACTGTGATCGGCATGCTCGTGGTCAGCGTCGGCCTGTTCGTGCCGCTGCTTGGCAGTTCGCGGGTCACTGGGGGCGCGCTTCTGCCACTGAGTGACGAGGTTGCCACGCTGTGGCAGAACACCGGCTACGGCTGGCGTGACATCGGTCTCGGCTTTGTGGGAACAGCGGACCCGTTCAGCTTCGTGCTCGCGATCCTCGGCTCCGCGACGTTCTGGCAGCCTTCGTTCGTGCTCGTGCTTCTGTGGCTGGCCGCGCTGCCGCTGGCCGCGTTGGGAGCGTGGTTCTGCGCCACTCGCATCACGGCGCGCCCCGGCCTGCGCGCGCTGTTCGCGATCCTGTGGGCACTCGCCCCGATGTTACTGGATGCGTTGCAGTCCGGCCGGCCCGCCGCAGTGCTCGCACATCTGCTGCTGCCGTGGCTGTTCTTCGCCTCCTACGCTGCACGGCGCTCGTGGGCCGCTTCTGCGACGACGGCGCTGCTCACCGCCGCAGTGCTGGCCTGTGCTCCGTCGCTGGCACCGGCCCTTGCCGTGATCTGGGTGATCTGGTTGGTCACGAGCGGGCTTCGGTTCATGCGGGTCCTCACCGTGCCGCTGCCCGTGCTCGTCGTGTTCGCACCGCTTGTGATGGAGCAGGTCATGCGCGGCAACTGGTTGGCCGCACTGGCGGATCCCGGCGCACCGCTTGCGTCGACCCACTCGGCGGGGTGGCAGCTGGCGCTGGGCGGGGCGGATGCCGCGCTCGGCGGATGGGGAACGCTCGCGGCATCCGTTGGGCTTGCCGGGCAGGCGCCGGCGATCATCGTCGCCGTCCTGCTTGCGCCGATCGTCGTACTCGCGCTGCTCGCCCTGTTTCTGCGCGGAACGATTCGGGCGACGCTCGGCCTGATCGTCGCGCTCCTGGGTTTTGCGACCGCTGTCGCGGCGGGACAACTGATCATCGCCTCGACCGGATCGCAACAGGTGGCGATCTGGCCTGGAGCTGGCCTCAGCCTGTACTGGCTGGGGTTGAGCGCCGCGGCCGTGCTGGGGCTTGCGGCGCTGGGCCGCTTCGTCGTTGCACCGGCCTGGGTCACGGCGGTGGCCTTCGTCGTCGCAATTGCGCCGGTGGCCGCTGCAGTGCCGCTCGGCACATCGGCAGTGTCCGCGGCCAGCACGAGCACACTGCCGGCATACGTCACTGCGGAAGCCGCGCAGCACCCTCGCATCGGCACTCTGCGCCTGACGCCGCAACCCGGCGGCGGTCTCGCCGCACAAGTCGTGCACGGCACCGGTGAGACCCTCGACGAGCAGAGCACGCTGAGCAGCACGCGTTCGACCCTCAGTCGCGATGAACGCACGCTGGCGGTCGTCGCCGGCAACCTGGCCTCGTCCAGCGGAATGGATGCCGCGCCCGCGCTCAAGCGCTTCGGCATCGACTTCGTGCTGCTCGCGCCGGCTGCGGCTGCGCCTGCATCGCCTGCATCGCCTGCGTCGGCTGCATCCGCGCCGGCTGCGTCTGTGCAAGGGTCGACGGCGGTCACGACGACACGTGCCGCGACGGCGCTGGACGGTAACCCGCTACTCGCATCCGTCGGCACGACCGACTTCGGTCAACTGTGGAGCGTCACAGCTTCGCAGTCGTCTGAGGCGGCCGCCATTCCCGCCGACGCAGGCGGTTGGCTACGCCCGCTGTACTTCACCGTGCTTGGCATCGTGTTCGGCGCTGCGCTGCTGCTGTCGATTCCGACCGGACGAGCGGAACGCGGCGTGCTCCGTCGCCCGACTGCCGCGGAGATCGGTGCGGCCACGACGCGGGCAGAGCCCGAGCCGGAACCGGAACCGGAACCGGAACCGGAACCTGAGCCGGCGCCTGAGCCTGAACTGGACGCTGAGCCCGAGCTGGAGCCAGGACCGCAGTCCGCGTCTGCATCGGAACCGGCGTCGTCGGCCCAGGTCGAGCCGAATCCCGACGTCCCCCCGAAAGCCACCGCGAAGTCGAGGAGTGGCACGAAGCCGAAGCCGAAGCCGAAGCACAAGCCCAAGTCCGAGCCGAAGAGCGAGCAGGAGCAGGCATCCGGCACGGACGCGCAATCACCCGAGGGAGGCGCAGATGCCGAGTAAGCGTGCAGTTGCGCACGGGAGCGCTCGTGCGGTTGCCGGGCTGATCGGCATCGCTGTCGCGGCAGCCGCTGTGATCGCGGCCACGTGGCTGCCGCTGCCGGGCGTGACGGCGGCGATCCCGTCGCAGACGGTTACGCCCGTGCCAGCCGATCAGCAGAGGACCTGTCCCGGCCCGCTGCTGAAGCTGGCAGCCGACTCGGCGGATGCGACCGCCTCCAGTGCGTTCGGAACACCTGCCATGGTGTTCGACGCGAGTCCCGGCGCGCCGCAGACTTCGTCGTTGAAGTCCCCTGACGACCGTTTGGGTGGGCGCTACGGTGCCCCAACCGTCGTTTCGGTCTCGGCGCAGCCCGGAGACAGCGCGGCTCCATCGATAGCGGGGGCGCAGTCGCAGACGGCCGTGGAGGAGGACCTTTCCGGGTTCGCGGCAGCGGGCTGTGGTGAGGCGAGTCGCAGCAGTTGGCTGGTCGCCGGCGCCACCGATCTGGGGCAGACCAGTCTGGTCTTGCTGAGCAATCCGACGGCGGTGCAGGCATCCGTCAATCTGAGCGTGTACGCGGAGTCCGGTGCGATTCAGGCGCCGGGGGCGCAGGGCATCCTGGTCGATGCGGGGAGTCAACGCGTTATTGCGCTGGCCGGGATCGCGCCCAATGTGAAGGCTCCTGTCGTGCACGTTCAGTCGACCGGTGGCAGTGTTGTGGCCACCCTGCAGCAGAGCGTCGTGCGCGGATTGACGCCCGGCGGGGTCGAACTTGCCGCCCCGACCAGCGCGCCCGCAAAGCATCAGGTCATCTCAGGCATGACCGTCGCCGATCTAGCGGCACAGACCGGGGCCGTCGACGGTTATTCGGACACGATGCCCGCGCTGCGTGTGCTGGTTCCCGGTGACAAGCCGGCGACGGTGCGGGTGGGGATCACCCCGGAGAAAGGCACGGCCGGCGGCACGTCGACCCAGGCGAAGTTGCAGCCGAAGACCGTTCAAGAGCTGCCGTTGGACAATCTTGTGAACGGCTCGTTCACCGTCACCATCGACTCTGATCAGCCTGTCGTGGTGGCCGCGCGGGTCTCCACCTCGGGGCCGGCGGGTGCCGACTTCGCCTGGTATGCGGCATCCGATGCGCTGGTCGGCGACACGATGATCGCGGTTGCGCCAGGCCCCGGTGCGGCGGTGCATCTTACGAATCCGCGAGCGACGGATGCGACGGTGTCGCTACGAAGCGCCGCAGGAGCCACCGGGCAGACCGTCACGGTCGCCGTGAATTCCGCGATGGCAGTGCCCGTGCGCACCGGGATCACCTACACGATGACGGGTGCGACCGGGCTGTTTGCGTCGGTCAGCTATGAGGGCGGCGGACTCTCATCCGCCTTCCCGATCGAGCCGCCCGGGGTGCTCGCGTCGCCGATCACGGTGTACCCGAAGTAGCGAGGTGTCGCCGCCGACCAGATCCCACGTTTGTGGTGCACGAAGTGCTGAATGGGGCGGGCAATCCGACATCTTGCGCACCACAAACGCCGCAGGGAGCCTGGCGCGCGGTTTCGAAGGCCGTCTTGTGGAGGCCTCGATACGCTCGCTGGCGCTCGTCTACTCGACCAACGACGGATAGGCTCGCCACTCGACGAACGGGTTAGTAGTGTCGGAAACGCTCGGGAGCCAGGTCCCAGGGGTCCTTGCCGAGGAGCTCAGCGACGGCGCGGAACACGCAACTCTCAACTAACAGTCGGCGGTGGAACTCGTCATTGCGATGGAGTTTGCTCAACCGCTGGATCGGCACCCGGAACAACAGCACAGTACGTGCGGCCGGGTCGACCCGCCAGCGTTCGACCTCGTCGTCGCCGAGTGCTGTGGCCGGCGCCGCAGCGACCTCGAAGCGCACGTCCTCGAGTTCGCGTGGCCACAAGCCCTTCAGGTAGTCGGCGGTTGACGCGACCGTCATGTCGAAGAAGTCGATCCGGTTGTGCAGCATCGGCAAGTGCGGGCCGGTGATCGGACCACGCGCACCACGCCCATGCCGATTGCGCGCAATTGTCGGAGGGACGGGCGTCTCGACATGAGCAGCACGGGAACGAGGCATGTCGCAATCCTACGACCGGTGGCGGGCGATAGTCTGGACGGCGATGCCGAGACGAATATGTTCGCGTGTGGCCTGTGCACAAGATGCCGTGGCCACCTTCACCTATGTGTACGAGGACTCGATGGCAGTGCTCGGCCCACTCAGCATCGCGCCAGAGCCACACGGCTACGATCTGTGTGCGACCCACGCCGAGCGACTGTCGGCACCGAAAGGCTGGCAGATCATCCGGCATGCGGTGTTCGGCGAGTTGGGCTTTGAAGCCTGAGCGTGGCAGTCAGCTCATTGCGGACTCAGTTCAGTGCGAGCAAGGCCGACGCGATAACGGCCAGGGCGATGCCGATGAGCTGGGTTCGGGTCATCCGTTCCTTGATGACAAGGCGCGCCACCAGGATCGTCGGGAGCGGGTAGAGGCCGACCAGAACGGCGACGATCGCGAGGCTACCCGACTGCAAGGCGAAGATCAGGCCCGCGTTCGCGCCACCGAGGAGTAGGCCGCCGAGGACAGCCAAAAGCATGGCGCGGCCGCGTGAGGGCAGGCCGGCAGTGTTGTCGTGGTGATCCAGGACGGACACGAACGTCCGTGTTCGCTCGCTGCCGCGAACCGCCAGGCTGAGCGCTGCGAGGAGCACGATGCCGACGGCGATCTCAAGAAGTCCGGGAACCAGCCGGGAAGAATGAGGGGCACGGTCGAGAGCGACGATGGCGAGACCCAATGTGAGTCCTGCGATCGACGAGAGCACAACGGTGCGGACGGTCACATGTGAGTGACTTTTCGTGCGCTGCACCGAGATGAGGATGCCGCTGAGCACGGCGAGCGCGATGCCGAGCCAGCCGGACGGCGTGAGCACTTCGCCGAGCGTCACGGCCACGCCCACCGGTACGACAGATTCGAGAACCGCGATGAGCGGGGAAACGAGGCTGATCGGCCCCGCAGCCATTGCTGCGTAGAACGTAAGAAAGCCGACGGTTGCGAACACGCCGGCGGCCGAACCCCAGAGCACGGCGGCGACCGACCACGTCGCGGCGGTGAAGGGAAGCGCAATCGCGAGTACCAGCGCGGCGCACAGGTAGATGGTTGTGGTGGTCGGCAGCACCCGCAGCCGAAGCGAGGCAACTCCGCCGAAGAAGTCCGATACACCGTAAAGCGTGGCCGAGAGCAGGGCGATGACACTGCTCAATACCACGTGACCACTCTAGTGAGGCCGGATCCCGAGGCTTGTCATGTCCCGGTGCCCGCAGCATCCTGAAGCCCGTCGTTTACCAGAGGGCGAGCCTGCGAGAATGGGGAAATGACTTCGTCGACCTCTGAGCTGTCCTCTACTGTCTCCTCCGGAACGGGCGTCGGCCTGCCGTACAAAGTCGCCGACCTGTCGCTGGCGGTGGCGGGCAGGCACCAGTTGCGTCTTGCTGAGAACGAGATGCCGGGGCTGATGTCCCTGCGCGCAGAGTTCGGCGGGTCCAAGCCGCTGGCCGGCGCGCGCATCGCCGGGTCGCTGCACATGACCGTGCAGACGGCCGTGCTGATCGAAACGCTCGTTGCCCTCGGCGCGCAGGTGCGGTGGGCCAGCTGCAACATCTTCTCCACCCAGGATGACGCGGCCGCGGCTGTTGCCGTCGGCCCGACCGGCACTCTGCAGCAACCGGCCGGCGTCCCCGTGTTCGCCTGGAAGGGCGAGAGCCTCGAGGAGTACTGGTGGTGCACCCAGCAGATCTTCGACTGGAGTGCGGAAGGCGCGGCATCCGGTGCGGACTTCAGCGGCCCGAACATGATCCTCGACGACGGCGGGGATGCGACGATGCTCGTGCATCTCGGTCGCGAGTTCGAGACGGCGGGCGCCGTTCCGGATGCGACGGATGCCGACAGCCACGAGTATCGCGTCGTGCTCGAGGCGCTGCGTGCGTCGCTGGCCGCCGACGGCAGCCGGTGGACGCGGATAGCTGCCGGCATCCGGGGTGTGACGGAGGAGACGACGACCGGCGTGCACCGGTTGTACGAGCTGGCGCGGGACGGCAAGCTGCTGTTCCCGGCGATCAACGTGAACGATTCAGTGACGAAATCGAAGTTCGACAACAAGTACGGCATTCGGCATTCGCTTCCGGACGGCCTCAACCGGGCGACCGACGTGCTGATCGGCGGCAAGGTCGCCTACGTTGTCGGCTACGGCGATGTCGGCAAGGGTGCAGCAGAGGCGCTGCGTGGTCAGGGCGCCCGGGTGATCGTCAGTGAGGTCGACCCGATCAACGCGCTGCAGGCCGCGATGGACGGCTTCCAGGTGGCGCGGATCGAGTCGGTGATCGGTGAGGCAGACATCTTCATTTCGTGCACCGGCAACCTGAATGTGATCACCGTTGAGCACATGCTGGAGATGAAGCATCTGGCGGTCGTCGCGAACGTCGGGCACTTCGACAACGAAATCGACATGGCCGGGCTCGAGAAGCTACCCGGTGTGACGAAGATCGAGATCAAGCCGCAGGTGCACGAGTGGCGGCTGCCCAACGGGCGCAGCATTCTTGTGCTCAGCGAAGGGCGCCTGATGAATCTCGGGAATGCGACAGGGCATCCGTCGTTCGTGATGAGCAACTCGTTCTCCAACCAGGTGCTGGCGCAGATCGAACTGTGGTGCCACCCGGAGAACTATCCGGTCGGGGTGTACGTGCTGCCGAAAATTCTGGATGAGAAGGTCGCCCGCTTGCACCTGGACGCGCTCGGTGTCGAGCTGACGACGCTCACACCGCAGCAGGCCGCGTACATCGGCGTGAGCGTGGACGGGCCGTACAAGGTCGACCAGTACCGCTACTGACTGACGGGTCGGCCACGCGCTGGCTCGCTGCGCGGGTGCGGCGGTGGTGCCGAACCAAAACGACGGACATATTGCGCGACGCGCACGGCGGATGCGTCGGTAGCGTGGCATGTCGCAAATAAGTCCGTCGTTTTGTGAACCCACGCACGGGCGGCGCACCACTGACAGCAGCGGATGCGCCGGGCCTGGTCAGCGGTCGGGGAACGCGTGCGGCAAGCCCGTCAGCACAGCGGTAACGCCCTCGAGTCTGCGTCGCTCGAGTGTGAGCGCGTTGAAGTCGCGATCGCGACGTACGGCGCTGACGGCGGCGAGGAAGAGCTCGGGCGAGGTCGCAGGCAGCGGTGACACGAACGCCGCGGCTTCCTGCGCGAGCTCGACAGCGATCCCGATCCGGGCGGTCGGGGTCATCGCCCCGGCCTGGTGAAGGAAGGCGGCGATCCGGCGGGAGAGTCGATCGGGCAACTTGGCGACATCCGCTGTGCGTGCCCAGTCGGCCAGCGACGACGGGACACCATAGACGGCTTGCACCACGCGCGGAACACGCTCGTACTGGCTGTAGGTACCCGCGAGCAGGTCGCCGAGGCGCTTCGAGCGCGGGCTGAGCAGCGCAACCAGGGCCGCGATGCCGCCGAACGTCAGGTACAGTTCGAGCACCCCGGACAGCGCGCGCACGAACGCGTGCCGGGTTTGTGCGCCGCCGCCGTCATCACGCACGATGCGCGCCCCGACCGCGAACTTGCCGGGCGATCGGCCGTGCGTGAGGATTTCAACGCTCATCGGCGCGATCACGATCGAAATCACGAGGCTGGCGATCACCAGTGTGCTGGTCAGCGCCTCATCGCCGGACGAGCCCGCCATCAGTTGGATCAGCATCAGCAAACCGATGAACAAGCCGACATACACGATCCAGTCGATTGCTGCACCGGCCCCGCGCAACGCGAAACTGGTCGGGCGCACGTCCAAGGCGACGGCCTCGCCGGTCATCAGTTCGGCGTCGGCATTGTCGTCGACGGCCGCGGCAACACCCCACGGCGCTGCCGCGCTGGAGCTTCGGGCCATCATGGCTATCATCTAAGCAGATGGATGTCGACGCGTACACGGCCGCGCACCGTGATGACTGGGATCGGCTGGATGCGCTCGCGCGGCAGCGGTCGTATTCCGGCGTGGCGGCGGACGAGCTGATCGACCGTTACCAGTCCGGGGCGACGCAACTGTCCACGCTGAAGACCTCGGCGGGGTCGACGTTGCAGGGCGACCGGTTATCGATCGCCCTCTCGCAGGCGCGGCAGCGGTTCACCGGCACGCGCAGCAACGTGCTGGCGCAGCTGCCTCGGTTCTTCCTACAGCAGCTGCCCGCCGCACTGTATCGGCTGCGCTGGCTCACCCTGGCCATCGCGGTCGCCACCGCGATCATCGCAGGGCTCTACGCCTGGTGGGTGCTGAGCAATCCGAGCGTTCTGGCGAATTTCGGTTCGGATGCCCAACTCAAGCAACTCGTCAACCACCAATTCGTCGACTACTACTCCGCAAATCCTGCGGCCTCGTTCGCAGGCCAGGTCTGGACGAACAATGCTTGGATCGCCGCGCAGTGCATCGCCTTCGGCATCCTCGGCGTCTATGTGCCCGTCGTGGTGCTGCAGAACGCCGAGAACGTCGGTGTGACCGGCGCCGTCATGTTCGCCTACGACAAGGGTGACGTGTTCTTCCAGTACATCGCACCCCACGGGATGCTCGAACTCACCTCGATCTTCGTGGCTGCGGCTGCGGGCATCCGCATCTTCTGGGCGTGGATTGCGCCGGGCGCACGAACGCGCGGGCAGGCCCTCGCCGAGGACGGACGGGCCCTGTTCACCGTGGCGATCGGGCTGGTGGTCACCCTGTTCGTCTCCGGAATCATCGAAGGCTTTGTCACACCGTCATCGTTGCCGTGGCCGATCAAGATCGGGATCGGCGCACTGGCGCTTGCAGCGTTCTTGTTTTACATGCTGTTCGTCGGCGGCCGGGCGTCGCGCGCGGGGGAGACCGGCGACCTCGGCGAGTTCGAGGCCGGCGCCCGCCGCATCGTCGCCGGCTGACGTCGCGTCTGCCGTATCGTTGCCGGGTGCCGCAGCGCGTACCCTCGCGTGGTCAAAGTGCGGCCAGCTTTTGGGTCGATCAGCAGCCGAGTGCGTCCAAGTGGTCGCGTTGAGGGCGGTTTGGGCGCCCGGAATGGCCATATGGACGCACTCGGCGCAAGAACGAGGTGGTGAGAGGCTGATTCTGCATCGCGGGCAGGCGGGTCGGTCGGGTAGGTAGGTAGGCCGCACAAAAGGACGGAGATTCTAGCGAGCATGCCGGTAGCGGATGCCGCCACTCGGCGTGTCGCCCAGAATCTCCGTCTTTTTGTTTCGCGCGAGGTTGTTCAACGGTGCAGGCGGCGGTCGGGGACGGGCGCCGCGCCGCGCGGTTAGGACTTCTCGGTGCCTTCGAACAGGCCCTTGAAGGTTGCACCGGCGATGATCGCACCGACGATCGGCGCGACGACGGTCGCCCAGACCTGGGCGAACGCATCCGAACCGCCGTAGATCGCCGTAGCGATTGCACGTGCCGGGTTGAACGACCCGTTCGACACGGGGATCGCGATCAGTGCGAGCAGCGTCAGGGTGAGGCCGATGGCGAGCGGTGCGAATCCCTTCGGGGCACCAGCGCTGGTCACACCGATGATCACCCAGAGGAAGACCGCGGTCGTGATGATCTCGATCAGGAGCACGGCGATGAGGCTGTAGTGCCCGGGGGAGATGTTGTCGAAACCGGTCGACGCACCGGCGAACTGCTGCGTCAGGTTGAGGTCTTTACCGCCGGCGAGGATCGCCAACAGCAGACTCGACGCGATGATACCGCCGACGATCTGAGCGACGATGTAGCCGCCGACATCCTTCCAGGCGAAGCGTCCCGCGACGGCGAGCCCGATCGTCACGGCCGGGTTGAAGTGCGCGCCCGAAATGTGGCCGAGGCCGTACGCGCCGACGACGACGGTGAGGCCCAGCGCGAAAGACACGCCGACGAACCCGACGTTCAGACCGCCGACGCCCTTGTTGAATCCGGCCGCGAACAGCACGGTTCCGACGACGCCGAAGACCAGAATGAAGGTTCCGACGGCTTCGGCCGCCAATCGAGAACCGAATGTAGGAGTGAGTGTGGGGGCAGCAGCAGTGGATGCGTCAGCCATGACCTCTTCTTTCGTAGATGCGCGAAGCGAGTGCGCCGCGGAGATGCGGTATGACAACGACGCTATTGGATGTGACCCTCTGCGGGCGCGTAATCGCTGCGTATGTCGCAATACGACACGCTGAAGCGCCGTCGCATTCACGGCGAGATCAGCGTGAAAGCACAGGCGGCAACCGCGCGGTCGGCCATCACCGGCGGCGGGATCAAAGCCGTCCGGCGGCCTTCAGGGCGAGGTAGCGGTCGGCGACGGCCGGCGGCAAGTCGCTCGGTGAGCCTGTGACGATCTCGGCACCGAGCTGCTGGATGGCGGCGCCGACGCGCGCGCCGTCGAGCAGTGCCCGTTCTGCCGCTGCGGCGAGGTAGATCTGTTCTCGATCCCCTCGCTCGGATGTCGCGCTCAGCACCCCGGGATCGGTGACGGATGCGACCAGCACGGTGTGTCTCTTCGTCAACTGCGGCAGAACGGACAGCAGCCCTAGGCTCGCGCCGGGTGACTCCGCAGCGGTCAGCAGCACGACGAGGGCGCGATGGCTGGTCACTTCGCGCACTAGAGACGGCACGGCGGTCCAATCCATCTCGATGAGTTCCGGGTCGATTCCGGCCATGGTGTCGACCATCCGAGACAGCAGCGCGGCCCCCGTCGCGCCTTGCACCCGGCCGCGCACCCGACGGTCGTATGCGAGCAGATCGACGCGGTCACCGGCCCGCGACGCGAGGGCGGCCAGCAGCAGAGCCGCCTCGAACGCCGTGTCGATGCGCGGCTCGTTGTCGATACGGGCCGCGGACGTGCGACTCGTGTCGATCAGGATGACGACTCTGCGATCGCGTTCGGGGCGCCACGTGCGCACCATCAGTTTCGAGTCCGCAGCGGAGTTCGGGTCGGTGCTTCGTGCCGTCGCACGCCAGTCGATCGAGCGCACGTCGTCGCCGCGCACGTACTCGCGCAACGAGTCGAACTCCGTCCCCTGCCCGCGGATCATGACACTCGTGCGACCATCGAGCTCACGCAACCGGGCGAGCCGCGACGGCAGATGCTTGCGGGACAGGAACGGCGGCAGCACCCGAATGCGCCCGGGTGCGGCCAGTGTCGCCTGTCGCGACCACAGGCGAAGCGGCCCAGCCGAGCGGACGGTCACCTGCGTGACCCGACGCTCGCCGCGACGAACCGGCGTCAACGTGAGCGAGATCAGCCGGCGTTCGCCCGGAGGAATGCGCACGGGCACGCGCGTCGGCGGCGCCCCGGCGGACGGCTGCCAGGCGTCGCGGATGCGGGCGCGCAGCATCCGCGAACCGACGTTCGTCACGAAGAGCCGGCTTCTCACGCTTTCGCCCAGCCGCACGCGTGCGGGGAGGTCGCGATCGAAGGCGACCGCGCGCGGCGACGCGGCGACGATCAGGTCGATCGCGCCGAGCGCGCAGACCAGCACCAACCAGCCGAGGAGCACGAGCGCGGAGGTGCAGGCATCCGATCCGAACGCGACGACGGGCACGATGCCGAGGCAGACCAGCGCGACGAAGCGGCCGCTGACGGTCACGGAGCGCCCGCTGCTCTCGCGCGCCGCACTGCGCGAGCCGTCACAGCGGCACCTGCACCTGCTGCACGATCGATCGCAGGATGGAGTCGGCCGAAACGCCCTCGAGTTCGGCCTCGGGCCGCAATTGCACGCGGTGCCGCCAGACCGGAAGCACCATGGCTTGAACATGGTCCGGGGTGATCCAGTCGTAACCGCTCAGCCAGGCCCACGCCTTGGCACACGCCAGCAAGGCGGTCGATCCGCGCGGGCTGACGCCGAGCCGCACCGATGGGCTGTGCCGTGTGGCCCGCGCCAGGTCGACGATGTATGCGAGCACGTCCGGCCCTGCACCAACGGATGCCGCCGCCTGCTGCGCCGCCGCAAGCTCCGCGCGGCCGAGTACCGCGGTCACGCCCGCGCCCGCAAGGTCGCGCGGATTGAATCCGGCCGCGTGCCTGCGCAGGATCTCGAACTCGGTGTCGCGCTCGGGGAGGTCCAGCGTGAGTTTCAGCAGGAACCTGTCGAGCTGAGCTTCGGGCAGCGTGTAGGTGCCCTCGTACTCGATCGGGTTCTGGGTTGCGGCGACGATGAACGGTTCCGGCAGCGGACGGGTGACGCCGTCGGCGCTGACCTGCCGCTCCTCCATGGCCTCGAGCAGTGCCGACTGTGTCTTCGGCGGCGTGCGGTTGATCTCGTCCGCGAGCAGGATGTTCGTGAATACCGGACCCTCGCGGAACTCGAACTCGCCCGCCTTCGCGTCATAGACGAGCGAGCCGGTCACGTCGCCGGGCATGAGGTCGGGGGTGAACTGCAGCCGCTTGGTCTCCAAGCTCAGCGCTTGACTGAGCGCACGCACCAGAAGGGTCTTCGCCACACCGGGCACGCCCTCAAGCAGCACGTGCCCGCGCGCCAACAGGGCGATGATCAGGCCGGTCACGGCGCCGTCCTGACCGACGACTGCCTTGCCGACCTCCGTGCGCACTTGCGCGAGCGAGGACCGCAGCGGGTTCGGGGCTGCGGGTGCCTGCGGCTGCGCGGCGGTTGGCTGCGGCTGGCCGGGTGCCTGCGGCTGCGAAGGTGCTAGCGGCTGCGCGGGAGCCTGCGTCGGGATCGGGTCTGTCATGGATTCATTCTCCCGTGCTTGGTCGATCAGGGCTTGGTCGATCAGGGCTTGGTCGATCAGAACTGGGCTGATCGGGGCTGGGCTGATCGGATCGGTGGTCGGATGCCGGATGCGCGCTCGCGCCGGTCGCGGCGGCGACCGCGTCCTCGAGTTGCGCGAGTTGGTTGGAAAGCCGCGTGAGTTCGCCGTCGGATCGCGGCACCGCCTCCAGCAGGATGCGGCGCACCTGGAACGGGTCTGCGCGCGTAATCGAGGCAGCGGCATCCGCAATTTCGATGATCGTCGCGGTGTGCGGGAGACCACAGCGTGCGGCTATGCGGCCCGCCGCACCGACGCGCAGCGCGTCGATCGCGCGCAGGCGGGCTGAGGAGCGCTGGTAGAGGCGGGCGCGACCCTCCATGGTCTCTTCGGCTCGCACGACGACGGGCAGGTTTTCGATCACCAGTGGGCCGAATCGGCGACCGCGCCAGATGGCGGCGGCGATGGCGGCTGCGATCAGCAGCAACACGGCGGGCGTGACCCAGCCCGGTGTCAGCTCGCCCAGGCTGGGAGGACCCGTCACGTCGATGTCCGCGAGCGTCGGCAGATACCAGACGAGCGTGCCGTGTGCGCCGAGCAGGTTCAGGGCGAGGGCGGCGTTGCCGTCGCGCAGCACGTTCTCGTTGTCGAACACACTCGTCGAGCCGATCACCCATTGGGCGTGCTCGCCGTCATCGAGCCCGGCCAGCGCATACTCACCGTGCGAGGTGGGAAAGCAGCCCGTATAGGCATCGTTCAGCACCCGATAGACGGTCTGCGGCGGTGAGATCCGCCCGGCCTTGAGTGCGGCGGGCAACGTGCACTGCGGGCGCGGAGCCGTCGAGGCTGATTTCGGCGACCCGGCGGATGCGATCGCAGGTGCGAGCGTCTGCAGCGCGGTGAAGCCGGGCTGCACGAGCACCGTCGTCGCGGCCACATTGTCCAGCGTGTGCAATTTCTGTGCGCTGAGATAGGCATCCGGATCGTAGATGAGCAGCGTGCTGTCTGCGGCCGTGTGCACGGCGGCGGTCGCCTGGGCGAGCGTGTCGGCTTTCACGACGTGCACCCCCTGCCCTGTGAGTACGTTCGCGACCGCCATGGCGCCCTCCGGTGCCGGGTTGTCGGAGCCCAGCACCGGCCCGGCAGACCGCCCACTGCCGCTGAGCAGGAACGCCGCGATCGCCGTGGCCAGTCCAATCACCACGAGCACGATCCAGAATCGCGCGCGTCGCGACTGCCCGCGCGGGGTCGGCGACAGCGCGGTGGCGGCAGAACGTGTGGCGGCAGAACGTGTGGCGGCAGAACGTGTGGCGGCAGATCGAGTGCCGGCAGAACGTGTGCCGGTGGGGCGACTGTTGGCCGAGCGACTGCTGGCCGAGTTATCGGGACGTGCCTGCGGCGGTACGGCGGCCGGTGTGCTCATCCGGCGACCTCAGCGAGTTCCTGTTGCGAATGGCGAAGCGGATGTCCCGCGTTCAGTCGCTCGTCAAGGTCGCGCAGTCGTTCGTAGTCCTCAGCCGTGCCCGCGCGGCCGAGATAGCGGACGCCGTCGAAGATCACAGCGGCGGCCCTCAGCTGCGGTTGCAAGTCGGGGAAGGCCTCAGAGGCGCGGGCCGCGACCTCGTGCGCCGTCGTGCCCGGCTGCACGGCAACGATGATGCGTTCGGCAAGGCCGCGAGTGAGCGCTCGGAACAGGTCGATGACGGCAGCGTTCCACTGCCCTGTGCGAGCCGAGGCCGCTGCGATCCGACGCAGTTCCGCGGCAGTGCGCGCGTCGTCGGCATCGAGGACGGCGTGTTTCTGTGAGCGAGACCGGTTCAGTCGTGGCACGCCGAACACGATCAGGGCACCCACCAGCAGGCAAACCAGAACCACGATGCCGATGACGGCGAAGGTGCCGGTTACGCCTGAGCCTGAAGAGAACAGCGAAGCGAGCCAGCGCTGCACAGCCTGTGCGGCGAGATCGATCCAGGTCGGCTTCGCGGCTTGATATGCCGGGTTGCTGAGCTCCTTGACGAGAAGGTCGTGGGCGTGCGGGGCATCCGGATTGACAGGAATACCCAGCCGCGGCCCGGCCAGAGTGTACACAACGGCCAGCGCTGTCATGCGAAAGGCGGCGATGCCGGGCCGTAGCCGCCGAACGGGTTCTGCGGGGCATCCGCGGTCGGCACCGCGAACGGGTTCTGCGCGCCGACGGTGCCGTCCTGACGGTTCTCGACGAAACGCTGGAGCGTCAGGTCGAGGCCTTCTTTGCGCATCCGCAGGTCGACATAGATGAGCGCACTCACCGCTGACTGCACAATCGAGGTGATCGAGCCGATCACCAGGCTGATCAGGAGGGTGACCAGGTAGGACACGGCCGCAAGCACGATCGACGCAGCCATCCCGCCGTTGGAGCTGACACCGGTCGGCGCGACGAGCACGAGAATCAAAGAGAAGACGATCGAGATCGCTCCGGATGCCACCTGGCTTGCCGTGGCCAAGATGATCGCGATCAGCACCTGCACACCGAACGTTCGCCAAAAGTAACCGTGGGTCAGCGCCCAGGAACGTGCGATCGCAACACGGATTGAGGCGCGCTCGAGCACGATCACGCTGGGCACCAGCGACACCTTCGTACCGATCCACGCGCTGAGCACGACGAGCCCGAGTATTGCAATGATGCCGAAGATGACGCCCACCGCAATGCCCGCCGGGCCAAGCAGCACGAGCACGGTCACGATGGTGCCCAACACCACGACGCCCACGAGAACAGCCGCGGTGATCAGCAGCACCCACGCGATCAGGGCCCACCGGCGCCCGACGATGCCACGCCACAGCCCGCGCATCGACAGCTTCTCACCGACCGTGCCGCGCGCGACCTCGTTGACGATCACGCCCTGCAGCAGCGCCGAGCCGATCAGGCTCAACACGAGCGGCACGAGCGCGGACAACATGATGGACACAATGGATCCCGACGTGACGGCATCGCGATCGGCGGAGCTCGCCATGTCGATGCGGCCGACCGCTAGCGCGACGGCCGCTCCGATGACCACCAACGAAGCGACCACGATCACGGCCTGGATCAGCAACGCACTGCCGAAAGTCGGTTTCGGGTTGCGGCGCAAGACCTGGAATGGGGCACCCATCAGCGTGCCGAAGCCGAGCGGCCTCAACGGGATCAGTCCGGGCTTCGGCGGGGGAGTCCACCCGCCCGGCGCGCCGTAGGCACCGGCCTGCGGCCCGTACGCGGGCGGTGGTGGTCCGTATCCGGGCGGCGGCGGTGCGTACCCGGGTGGTGGCGGTGCGTACCCAGGCGGCGGCGGTGCGTACCCGGGCGGAGGCGGGTATCCGCCGGGCGGAGGCGGGCTCGGCGGTGCGCTTGGTGGTGGCGGTGCGTTCTCACCAGGCCGCGGCGTGTTCGACGGAGTGTCCGGGGGCTGCCAGCTCTGGTCGTCGGTCAACTCAGCCCTCTCTCCGCGGGATGCCTTGCGCGGCGTCAGGTCCATGCTGGCATATCGTGGCCCCTGTTGGGGCTGCTCCGGGCGCCTTACAGACAGTCTCGACTACTCTTATGCCAGAAGTTCGATGGTTCGTGCTACCGGAGTTGCATGAACCCTGCTATGAAGTTGGGACTATGACCGCTCGCATTCTGGTTGTCGACGACGACACTGCCCTTGCCGAGATGATCGGCATCGTGCTGCGCACCGAGGGTTTCGAGCCGCATTTCTGTGCGGATGGCGCCCTTGCCATCGACGCCTTCCACTCGTCGAAGCCGGATCTGGTGCTGCTCGATCTGATGCTGCCCGGGCTTGACGGGATCGAGGTGTGCTCGCGCATTCGCGCGGAGTCCGGCACGCCGGTGATCATGCTGACGGCGAAGTCCGACACGGCCGACATCGTCAAGGGTCTCGAATCGGGCGCGGACGACTACATGGTCAAGCCGTTCAACCCCAAGGAACTCGTTGCGCGGATTCGAACGCGGCTGCGCCCTGCTCCGACGGGTCCGACATCCGAACAGCTTCAGATCGGCGACTTGGAAGTCGATATCGCCGCGCACGAGGTGCGCCGAGGTTCTACCGCCATCAACCTGACCCCGCTCGAGTTCGATCTGCTGCTCGCCCTGGCGTCGAAACCGCAGCAGGTGTTCACTCGCGAGATGCTGCTGGAGCAGGTGTGGGGCTACCACTACAAGGCGGACACGCGGTTGGTGAACGTGCATGTGCAGCGGCTGCGTGCAAAGGTCGAGGACGACCCGGATAACCCCAGGATTGTCATGACGGTGCGCGGCGTCGGCTACCGTGCCGGTGCCATTGCCTAGCGGATCATGACGCAGAACGGGCGTGGCCGGGCGAGTGCCGGTTCGCGCGGCCGGCAGGCCTGGAACGCGCTGCGCCAGTGGCGGGGCTGGCGTGAACCCGTCACGACGGTTGCCCGGCTGTGGCGCGGTTCGCTGCAGTTCCGCACGTCGTTCATCACGGTCGTTCTCGCGGGCGTTGCGATCCTCGTGACCGGCCTTGTGGTCTCCTACAGCGTCGGCAACGACCTGTTCCAGTCTCGGATGGACCAGGCATTCCGGGACTCCGGTCGCGCGCGCACCAGCGCGCAGGCCACGCTCGACGCGGCGGATGCGACGGACCCCGCTGCGGTGCAGGACCTGTGGGCATCCGCACGCAGCGGCATCCAGACGGCGACGTCGACCCGGCTGGTGGCGGCGTTCCGAGAGCCCGGCCAGGCCAGCGACCCGTTCGCGCCCACGGACTTCGCCACAACGGGGCTGCCGTCGAAGCTGATCACGTCGGAGTTGCGCAAGCAGGTTCAGAAGGCCTCAGGCAGGCTGTATGCGCAATCCGTCGCGCTGCCCAACGCTGGCGACACCACCGACCCCGGAATTGTCGTCGGCACCGAAATCGTGCTCCCGAGCGCCGGGCGATACGAGTTGTACATCGGTTACGACTTGAGCGACTCCGAGCAGACGCTGCTGTTCGTTCAGCGCACCCTGCTGCTGGCCGGCCTCGCCCTGATCCTGCTGATCGGGGCGGTGACCTGGGTCGTGGTGCGGTTCGTCGTCGCACCGATCCGGCTGGCCGCCGAGACCAGTCAGCGGTTGGCAGGCGGTGATCTCGAGGTGCGCATTCCCGAGCGTGGGGAGGATGTGCTCGCCACGCTCGCCCGCTCCTTCAACGGGATGGCGGACAGCCTGCAACGGCAGATCACCCAGTTGGCGAATCTGTCGCAGCTGCAGCAGCGGTTCGTGTCGGATGTCTCGCACGAGTTGCGAACGCCGCTGACGACCATCCGGTTGGCCGGCGATGTCATCTATGATCAGCGCGAGGCGTTCCCGCCGGCAACCGCCCGCACCGCCGAGCTGCTGCACACGCAGGTCGAGCGCTTCGACCGGTTGCTCTCCGACCTGCTGGAGATCAGCCGTTATGACGCCGGCTCCGTCGCACTCGAATTGGAGCCGACGAACCTGGTGCGCCTGGTCGAGGAAGCCACGGACAGCATGAAGACGCTGGTGGCCAACGGCGGATCGGAATTGCGAGTGGACGCGCCCGGCGGTTACTTCGATGTCGAAATCGACGCGCGTCGCATCCGCCGGATCGTCTGGAATCTGCTCGGCAACGCGATCGAGCACGGAGAGGGCAAGCCGATCGTGCTCACCGTGGACAGCAATGCCACTGCCGTGGCGATCTCGGTGCGCGACTACGGGCTCGGCATGACGGAGCACGACCTCTCCCGCGTGTTCGACCGGTTCTGGCGGGCCGACCCGTCTCGGCGTCGCACGATCGGCGGCACGGGGCTCGGGCTCGCGATCTCGCTCGAGGATGCCACGGTGCACGGCGGCGTGATCGAGGTGTGGTCGCGGCCCGGAGCCGGTTCGTGTTTCCGTCTGACACTGCCGCGCGTGCCGGGGTCACCGATTGAGGCCTCGCCGCTTCCGCTGCCCCCGCTTGACGCTCCACTTGACGCGCAGTCTGACGCGGGGGTGACCGCATGAACACCCGACGGATGCTTGCCCTCCTGACCGCGCTCGTCACGCTACCTGTGATTGCCCTGGCCGGCTGTGCGACGATTCCGCGGTCCGGGCCCGTCGAACAGGGCTTAGCGGTGCAGGGGCAGGATGCCGGGTTCGGACCGGTCGACTATCTGCCATCCGGACCGGCGAACGGCGCATCCCAGAAAGACATTCTGCGCGGCTTCGTCGATGCCGCAGTCAGCCCGCAGAACGGCTACGCGGTCGCGCAAGAGTTCCTGACGCCGAAGTTCTCGTCAAGCTGGAACCCGGATGCTTCCGTCACCGTCGATACGGGGACGGGCCGCGCGGAGTCCGTCATCGACAAAACACACCTGCAGCTCAGCGTGACGCCGACAGCGTTCGTCGACGCAGACGGCAACTATCGGCGATCGGAATCGTCCACTGCGCTGACCCAGGCGTATTCGTTCGAAAAGGTGTCGGGGCAGTGGCGAATCTCCAAGGCCCCGGACGGCGTGGTCATCGATGCAACACGATTCCCGAACGTGTTCAGCGCGCACACGCTCTACTTCTTCAGCCCGGACTTCCGCTATCTGGTGCCGGACGAGCGCTGGTACCCGTCTCGCGCCTCGACCCAGACCAGGGTCGTGAAGGCCCTCGTCGCCGGGCCGGCCAAGTGGTTGGCAGGCGCGGTCGTCACCGCGTTCCCGCAGGGCACGAAGCTGGCCGTCGATTCGGTGAGCATCAGCACGGACGGTCAGGCTCAGGTGCCGCTCAACAGCGCCGCGAACGGATCGGGGACTGCGAGTGCTCTGGCCCTCGGACGGATGAAACTGCAGCTCACGCAGAGTCTGGCGAACGTGGCCAGCGTCACCGGCGTCACGATCAGCATCGCCGGTGTCCAGCGCTCTGTAGCGGACCTCGGCAGTTCAGCGCCGCTTCAGGACCCGGCGGTCGACGTGAACCCGCTCGTGCTCAAGGGCGGCGCGTTCGGCTTCCTGTCGGGCAGCACGGTCACGCCCGTCACGAACATGTCCGACAAGATCGTCGCGCTGCAGCCAAGCGCTGTGACGCTTTCTGCCCTGCATGACACTGCCGCGGTGTTGACCGCGCACGGCGTCTATGATGTGCGCGCCAGCACTGACACGTCGAAGCTCGTGGATGCGCGCCCCGACCTGATCGCCCCGTCCCTGGACAACCTCGGCTTCGTCTGGTCGGTGCCGGGCGACAATCCGAGCGCGCTGCAGGTCACCGCGCCGGACGGAACCGCAAGCGTCATCGACCCCGGCTGGCCCGACGCGTCGGCGGTGCGATCGATCGCGGTCTCACGTGATGATACCCGCATCGCCGCACTCGTGCAGACCGGCAACCAGCAGCACGTGGTCGTGGCAGGCATTGTGCGTGGCAACGCCGACCGCCCGGATCACCTGACCGACCCGGTGGACTTGGGTGCGGTCGCGGGCAAGAACGCTCGCTCGCTCACCTGGCTCGACGAACTTTCCGTCGCATCACTGGCGACGGACAGCAACGGTGAGGCGACGATCGTGACCCAGGTGATCGGCGGCGACCAGTCGGTCAGCACCGGGCCGGCCGCCGGGAATGTCCTCGTCGGCGGCAACAGCGCACCACCGTACTGGGTGCTCGCACCGGGCCAATCGCTGGAAGGGCCCCGCGGAACCGGATGGCAGCAGAAGAGCAGCGGAATCGCCCTACTGGCCACTCAGCTGGGTCGGCCGTCCTGACTCGCAGACTGCTCGTGTAGGTCTGCTGGGGGCTCAGGGCTGGGGAGGGCTGGGGAGGGCCCAGGTGGCAGAGGGTGGGCCCCAACAGTGGTGTGACGGCACTACTTGTGCACGGTTGTGGTGGGATCGGGTGAGTCGCGGCATGCGGTCGGGCACAGTGGTGGCATGCGCTTGCTCGACCCGACGTTGTTGCGCGGTGCAGCGTTGGACGCGCTCGCAGTTTTTGCGCCCACAACGTGCAGCGGATGCGGCCTCGACGACCGCGCGTTGTGCGGCGCCTGCGTGGCGGCATTGCAACCGGAGGTGACCACGGTGGCCGTCGGTGGCGAAACGCCGCTGCTGGTGCACTGCGGCCTGCGCTATGACGGCACCGTGCGGCGGGTGCTGCTGGCCGTCAAGGAGAGTGGTCGAACGGATGCGACTCCCGCCTTAGCCGCGGCCGCGCGCGCCGCCGTGGCCGGTGCGCTTCGAACCTTCGATCGGGCCTGCGCTGGTGGCAGAGTCAACACGCGCGCGTCACCGATCGTGCTTCCCGGCATCGAGTTGGCGACGATCCCGTCGACTCGGGCGGCCTTTCGGGCTCGTGGCTATCACACGACGGACCGGATTCTGGCTCATGCGGGGCTGCGGGCGTCGCATCCGCTGCGTGCAGCACGACAGACGCTGGATCAGGCGGCGCTGGGTATCGACGCGCGCAGCGTCAACCGGCAGGGTTCGCTTCAGGCGCGGCGCACGCTGACCGGCAAGGGGTACATCCTGGTCGACGACATTCTCACCACTGGGGCGACGTTGTGCGAGGCCAGGAGGGCAATCGAGGCGGCGGGTGGGGTCGTGCTCGCCGCCGCCGTGGTGGCGAATACCGAGCGGCGGTTCGGCACCCGCTGAGCGTGCGCTGAACACACAGCCTTACCTGATGACTTATCCGGACCGCGGCACTACGGTTGGTGAAAAGGCGTGATTCGCCCTGATCGGCCGGGCGGGTCTCACGTCGGATCTGGGAGGACGTCATGGAAATCAACATCATCGGACGCAACCTGGGGATCACCGATCGCTTTCGCGATTACGCGAACGAGAAGGCTGAAAAGGTCTCTCATCTGGCAGATCGTGCCCTAGCTCTCGAGATCAAGGTGAGTCGCCACAACGAGAAATCGACCGGTCAGAACGGCGAGGACCGGGTGGAGCTGACCTTGTTCGGGCCGGGTCCGGTTGTGCGCGCCGAGGCGACGGGCACCGACAAGTATGCGGCGTTCGACGTCGCACTCGGGCGACTGCTGGAGCGAGTGCGTCGAGCGAAGGATCGAAGAAAGGTGCATCACGGGCAGCATCGGCCAACCTCGCTGCGCGAGGCATCCACCGGGGGATTCTCCGCTGTGCACATCACGCCGGCGCCCGTTGCGGTGCTCGAGCAGGTTCGTACAGGCGCCGTTCCGGTGCAGGAGTCGATTGTCGAGGCGGTCGAGGAGAGTGACGACTACAGTCCCGTCGTGATCCGCAAAAAGGTGTTCGCGTCCGTGCCCATGACCGTTGACGACGCGCTCTACTACATGGAACTCGTCGGGCACGACTTCTACCTGTTCATCGACCAGGAGTCCGCGCGGCCGAGCGTCGTGTATCGGCGCAAAGGCTGGGACTACGGCGTCATCGCCCTCGACGACGAGGCAGACGAACTGCAGGAGGTGGCGACGGCGAGCCGCAAGCTCGCCCGATAGGTCGGGGAGTGGGCCGCGGTCTCGATACGTGTATTCGCTGCGCTCATGCCAACCCTCACTCGCAGGCTCGTTCGGCGCTGGGGTCGCGAATCGCTTCGCGATCCTCCAAGCTCCACCGCGCTACTCGACCGACGACGGGTTCATCGCCTCCGACACAAGGGCCACACACCAGTACTATTGCTATAGTTGCCGGCTGCGGTCGGTGCTCGCGCGTCCGACCGGGCGTGAGGCGCCAGACGGCGTCCGAGTGAATAGTGGAGTGCATCCGTGGCCTCAGTTCTCGAAAAGGTTCTTCGTGTCGGCGAAGGCCGTACACTGCGTCGTCTTCAGGCGTACTCGAGGTCGGTCAGCGCCCTTGAAGATGACTTCAAGCAGCTTTCCGACGACGACCTGCGTGACGAAACCGTCGAGTTGCGGGAGCGGTACGCCAACGGTGAATCGCTCGACGATCTGCTGCCCGAAGCTTTCGCGGCCGTCCGTGAGGCAGCAGTGCGCACGCTCGGGATGCGCCACTTCGACGTTCAGATGATGGGCGGCGCCGCGCTGCACCTCGGCAACATCGCCGAGATGAAGACCGGAGAGGGCAAGACGCTCGTCGCCACGACGGCCGCCTACCTCAACGCGATCGCCGCGCGCGGTGTGCACATCGTGACGGTCAACGACTATCTGGCCAACTATCAGAGCGAACTGATGGGGCGCGTGTTCCGCGCGCTCGGAATGACGACCGGCGTGATTTTGGCCGGACAGACGCCCGAGGAACGGCGCGAGCAATACGCGGCAGACATCACGTACGGCACCAACAACGAGTTCGGCTTCGACTACCTGCGCGACAACATGGCATGGCAGGCCTCCGACATGGTGCAGCGCGGCCACTTCTATGCCATCGTCGACGAGGTCGACTCGATCCTCATCGACGAGGCGCGCACCCCGCTGATCATTTCGGGTCCGTCCAGCGGTGAGGCCAACCGCTGGTTCAACGAGTTCGCCAGTCTGGCCACTCGCCTGGTCGCAGAGGTCGACTACGAGGTCGACGAGAAGAAGCGCACGATCGGTGTGCTCGAGCCCGGCATCGAAAAGGTCGAGGACTACCTCGGCATCGACAACCTGTACGAATCGGCGAACACGCCGCTGATCTCTTTCCTGAACAATGCCATCAAGGCGAATGCGCTGTTCAAGAAAGACAAAGATTACGTCGTGATGAACGGCGAGGTGCTGATCGTCGACGAGCACACCGGCCGCATCCTGATGGGCCGGCGCTACAACGAAGGCATCCACCAGGCCATCGAGGCCAAAGAGGGTGTTGCGGTCAAGGCCGAGAACCAGACCCTCGCCACCGTGACGCTGCAGAACTACTTCCGCCTGTACAAGAAGCTGGCCGGCATGACCGGTACCGCCGAGACCGAGGCCGCAGAGTTCATGTCGACGTACAAGATCGGCGTCGTGCCGATCCCGACGAACAAGCCGATGATCCGCATCGACCAGCCCGACCTCGTCTACAAGAACGAGGAAGCGAAGTTCGGTCAGGTGGTCGAAGACATCGTCGGCCGACACGAGAAGGGCCAGCCGGTGCTGGTCGGAACGACGAGCGTCGAGAAGAGCGAATACCTCTCGCGTCTGCTCGCGAAGAAGGGCGTGCGGCACGAGGTGCTGAACGCGAAGAACCACGCGCGTGAAGCGGCGATCGTCGCACAGGCCGGTCGGCTCGGTTCCGTCACCGTCGCCACCAACATGGCCGGTCGTGGAACGGACATCATGCTCGGCGGCAACGCCGAATTCCTGGCCGTTGCCGAAATGAACGCCAAGGGTCTGAGCCCGATCGAAACGCCCGACGAGTACGAGGCTGAGTGGGACGCGGTCTTCGACCGTGTCAAGGTTGGTGTCGGCGAGGAAGCGGACAAGGTCATCGACGCGGGCGGCCTCTATGTGCTCGGCACCGAGCGCCACGAGTCGAGGCGCATCGACAACCAGTTGCGCGGTCGTTCCGGCCGCCAGGGCGACCCGGGGGAGAGCCGGTTCTACCTGTCGCTGACCGATGACTTGATGCGCCTGTTCAACGCGGGTGCAGCTCAGAGCTTGATGAGCCGGAGCAATGTACCTGATGACCTGGCCATCGAGTCCAAGGTCGTCAGCCGAGCCATCCGCAGTGCCCAGTCGCAAGTGGAAGCGCGCAACGCGGAGATCCGCAAGAACGTGCTCAAGTATGACGATGTGCTCAACCGGCAGCGCGAGGCGATCTACGACGATCGCCGGCGCGTGCTCGAGGGCGATGACCTGCACGAGCGCACGCAGCGCTTCCTCGATGACGTGATCGACGACATCCTCGAGGGGCACACCGGAGAAGGAACCGCTGAGGACTGGGACTTCGACGCGCTGTGGAGCGAGTTGAAGACGCTGTACCCGATTGGACTGACGATCGACGAGGTCGTCTCCGAGGCGGGTGCCCGCGGTCGCATCAATCGTGACTTCATGCGTCGCGAGATTCTTTCGGATGCGCACATCGCCTACCAGCATCGCGAGGAGCAACTCGGGTCTCCCGCCATGCGCGAACTCGAACGGCGCGTTGTGCTCTCGGTGATCGACCGTCGGTGGCGCGACCACCTGTACGAGATGGACTACCTCAAGGATGGCATCGGCCTGCGCGCCATGGCGCAACGTGATCCGCTCGTCGAGTACCAGCGCGAGGGCTACTCGATGTTCCAGCAGATGATGGGTGCCATTCGTGAGGAGACCGTCGGCTTTTTGTTCAACCTGGAGGTCGAAGTCACGCAGGCTTCCGGCGAGATCACCGGTGTCGAAGCGAAGGGCCTGACCCCTGAGGACTCCGATCAGCCGCAACTGAGCTACACGGCGCCGAGCGACGCCGGCGGTGTCGAGGTGCGCAATGCGCGCGGTCAGATCGAACGCGGCGCGACGGAGCGCGCCGAGCGCGCCCGCGTTCGGGAGGCGGACGCTTCGCAGCAGGCGCAAGGGCAACCGCAGCAGGCACAGGGGCAACAGTCAGGCGCTCGCGGTGCGTTCGGTCAGAAAACGGATGCGCAACAGGATGCCCCGGTCAATCGGGCGCAGCGGCGCGCGCAGGAGCGCAAGCGACACTGACGCCGTACCGGCAGTTGTTCGAACTTTCGAACGATGCGCGATCGTCTCGCTTCTGTGAGGCTGGTTACGTTCGCATCTGCTCGTGCTCGGGTTAATCGTTCTACTGCTCGTACTGCTGCTGGAGAAAGTGTTCAGACTGTCGCAGAGTCCGCTTTTCTCCTGGTTTTTCTGGGTCTACAACGCGGGCCTGATCGTCACGGTTGCGATGATGGTCGTGCACGGAAGCCTCACCGTACTCGGTCAGGACTCCGGCACGTGCATGACAGCAATCGCTGGAATCGCCGGGATGGGGCACATTTTGCTCTCGATCGCCCTCGTGTTGCTGTTCCTCGCGCTCGGTAGCCGGATCACCGCTGATGCCAAGAAACCCGCCGCCGCAATTGCGGATGACGACCGGTCCGGCGTCACAACACGCTGATCGCGCTGGCCCGCCAGCGGCTGTCCAAGCCCTCCAACCGGATGGCGATGGAACGCACGCGCACCGGCGTCTGCACGATGACGACCGCTTCGACGACGCCGTCGACCGGTTCGGAGACAACAGTGCGCAGCACGGTCAGGCGCGGACGGTGCACAGCGCGACCCGTCGCGGCACGTGCACGAGCGGCAAGTACCACTCGTTTGAGGAGTGTCTCGTAGACCTCCTGAGTCACCCAACGGATGAGCTGGTCCAACTCACGGGCACCCGCGAGCACTTCAAGCACAGATCGAGTGAGGTTGACAAGCAAAGGTTCGGGGTCGGGCAGGTGCGCTGCCCGGGTGGACTGGACGCCGAAATACTCGTCCGCCTCCGCCGGCTCCATGTTGGCCAGCGGTGATGTGCTCGGGGCATCCGCCGGCTCGTCCAATGCGACCGCGAACCCCGTGCTTGTATTGCTCATCTGACTCTCCCGTGTGATCGGAGCGGACTGCTTCATCGCACGAGCGACCAACGCCTCCATGCCCCCCGAGCGGGGGGAGTGTGCTTGGAAAGCCACTCAAGCAGCCGTGCGCACGAACTGTCCACTGCGTTCGTGCCCTGTGGATAAGATCTGCGCGCGTGTGCGAGGACCCGCTACGGTCTCTTCATGCGCTGGGACAACCTCTTCGACGATCTCGAGGGCCAACTTGAACAGGAGCGAGACGCCGAACAACTCGATCTGCTCGCGGAGGAGGAGCGATTGCGCCTCGGCCGGCTGTCGCTGCGTGACCGTATCCTGTCGATGAGCACGGTGAACGGGCGGCCGACCAGCGTGAACCTGCGCATCCAACTGGTCACACAGGCAACACTCGTGCTGCAGCCGACAACGTTCGGCAAGGATTGGCTCGCCGCCGATCTGGTCGATTCCACGCCGCGTGCGCAGTGTGTGCTGCCGCTGAACGCCATCGCCTCGGTCTCCCTGACCGCGTCGCAGTTGCGCACCAGCCTCGAATCGGTGGCAACCGGTCGTGAGGGCCGACTCGTCGATCGGATCGGGCTGCCATTCGTCCTCCGGGACCTGTGCCGACGCCGCAAGAATCTGGAACTCGTCACCGCGGCGGGGTCCGTGCACGGAACAATCGATCGCGTCGGGCGCGATCATCTCGATCTTGCCGTGCACGAGCGCGGCAGCACCCGACATGCGAGCAATGTGACAGACATCCGGATGATTCCGCTTGAGCGGATCGTGTTCGTTCGGCTCTGACAGGCGGCCGCGTGCTCCGCCGCAGTCAGCGCAGCCCAGGAGTCAGCGCTGCGGTCGGATGATCCGACCGCCGGACAGCTCGGGGATGTTCGCGAAATCGGACTGTTCCCACAGCGATCGGCGGCGGGCCTCCTCGTACATGGCGTCGATGTAGGTCTCGAGTACAGAGCGTTCGATCCGCCACTGCCCGGTCGTACCGACGCGAATCGCAGGGAGCTCGTTGGAGCGAACCAGTGCCATTACGTCCGCCGCTTCGACGTTGAGGATCTCTGCCGTGTCTGCGACCGTCAGGAAGCGGCCGACGGCATCGGAGTTGTCAGCGCTCATGACTTGATTATCGCCTGTGGCACCCGCCCGCAACGGACCTGTGGATAACTTTCCCACGGCTTCTTCAGATTCGGCACCATAGGAGTGGGCCCACACAGCGGGCTTGTCCGAGAGCCACACGTGAGGAGCCACGATGACGACACCAGCACAGCAGAGCCGCACGCGTCGACCGTTCTGGTTCGACCCGCGATTCACGATCGGATTGCTGCTGGTCGTAGCCTCTGTTGTCGGCGTGTGCGCGATCATCGCCGCAGTCGATCGCAGCACGGACGTGTACACCGCGCGCGGACCGCTGGTGGCGGGCGACCGCGTGCACGCCACGGATTTCGTCGTCACGCAGGTTCGGCTCGGTGCCGCCGAGCAGCTGTATCTGACACGAGCCGACCTGTCGGAGCGGGGAGCCGTTCTCACGCGCAGCCTCGCCGCAGGTGAGCTCGTGCCGGTGTCGGCGATCACTGACGAGGACAGCGGATCGCAGACGAGCGTCGTGTTGCGTGCGCAGGGTGACCTGGCGGCATCCGTCGGCCCGGGCTCGAGCGTCGACGTGTGGTCCGCAGCAGCCAAGGACCACGCCGAATACGCGCCACCGACCGTTTTGGTCGGCGCTGCGACCGTGGTGCGTGTGATCCAGAGCGACGGGCTGGTGACCGGGCGCGATGGGCGATCAGTTGAAGTGCGGGTTCCTGCAGGCTCTGTTGCGGCGCTCCTGCAGGCAATCGCGAACAATGATGTGATCTCGCTCGTTCCGGCGACGGCGTCCAGCGGGGCCGACCGGTGAGCGCGCTCGTTCTGGCGCTGGACGCGGCTGTCGAAGATCGTCTCATACCCGACTTGCTTGCGGCCGGTCACACTGTGGTGGCGCGCGTGCAGAGCGCTGGAGAGCTGACGGATGCCGTGGTGACCGGCGAGGCGGACGTCGCCCTCGTCTCGGCATCCCGTCGTCGGCTCACCGAGCAGGTATTGGCAGCGTGTGATGAACACGGCGTTCGACTGGTCGCGCTGACCTCCGGCGAACTTGAACGCAGGCACGCGGCCACTCTGGGCCTGTTTGAGGTGGTCGAGGAAAACGCTCCGTTCGTGGAAATCGAACGATTCATGCAGGTGCGCGCCGAACTGCCGCTTCGAGTCGGTTCACCACAGACCAGGCCGCGGGCGGCGGGCACCACGATCGCGGTATGGGGGCCGGCCGGCGCGCCGGGCAGAACGACGCTTGCCATCAATCTCGCCGCTGAGATCGCTGCGCACGGGCACACGGTGGTGCTGGCGGATGCCGACAGCTACGGTGGCACGATTGCCCCGGCTCTCGGCATGCTCGATGAAGCCCCCGGTTTCGCTGCGGCCTGCAGGTTGGCGGGTACAGACAGTTTGACGCGGCAGGAACTGGAGCGCATCGCGAGCCGCTACAACTCGCCGCAGGGCGCATTCTGGGTGTTGACCGGAATCGGTCGGCCTTCACGTTGGAGCGAACTGTCGGCGGAGCGGGTCGCCACCACGATCGCCGCGTGCGTACAGTGGGTCGACTACGTGGTGGTCGATACCGGATTCAGCTTGGAGAGCGACGAAGAGATCTCGAGCGACCTGTTCGCTCCACGCCGGAATGCCGCAACGCTTGCTGCCCTGCGTGCAGCCGATCGGGTGGTGGCTGTGGGGCTTGCCGACCCGGTCGGTCTTGCGCGTTTTCTCCGTAGCCACGTCGACCTGATCGAAGTGGTGCCGGACACACGGATCAGCATCGTCATGAATCGGGTGAGGGCGAGCGCCGTCGGATTGAATCCGCGGGGGCAGGTGGCCTCGACTCTGGGGCGCTTTGCCGGTCTCGAAGCGGCCGCGCTGCTACCCGAGGACAGGCTCGGCCTTGACGCAGCGGTGCTCACCGGTCGCACCTTGCGTGATGCGGCACCGAAATCACCGGTGCGCGCCGCGCTCAACCGCCTGATCGAATCCGAGTTGCTGCCCGCCGAAGCCGTGGCGCAGACGCGCCGCTCCGCGCGAGCGCGAATGTCGCGGCGCAAGGGCGCGCAGAGCGTCACAACCTAGACTGAGGGGCGTGTCAACGCTCAACGAATTGGTTATCGCCCACGGCCGATCCACTCAGGCGGATGTCGACTGGCTGCACAAGCTCGTCGGCGATTGCCAGTTGCTCGCCGACCTCGCGTTCGCCGACATCGTGCTGTGGGTGCCGACCCAAGACAACGACTTCGCTGCGGTGTCGCACTCCAGGCCTTCCAGCGCCGCCACCCTGTTCTATCGAGACTTCGTCGGGCAGTCGATTCGGCCGGAATGGCGCGCCCAGGTCACCGAAGCATTCGAGACCAGCCTGCTGGTCGACTCCTCGATCCCCGACTGGTATGAGGAGATGCCCACGCGGGTACTGGCCATCCCGGTCGTTCGACGATTGTCCTCGCGCAGCCCGGAGACCACGGCTGCGCCGATCGCCGTCATCACCCGTCACAGCAATCTGAGCGAGGCGCGCACGCCGAGCCGCCAGGAACTCACCTTCAACCGCTGCGCCAACGATCTGTTCGGCATGATCGCAACCGGTGACTTTCCGGATCTGGGCGCGCCGACGGGGCCGCGCCGGGGGGCGCCGCGCGCATCCGATGGTCTGATCCGCCTCGACGTCGACGGCGTGACAACGTTCGCCAGTCCGAACGCACTGTCCGCCTTCAACCGCATGGGGTTCCCCGACGAACTCGAGGGCGAATCGCTGGCCGAGGTGACGACAAGCCTGCTTAGTGGGCAGATCACCGTAGACGAGTCGCTGCCGCTGGTCGTCACGGGCCGGGCACCGTGGCGCACGGATATTGAGGCGCGTGGGGTGACGGTGTCGCTGCGGGCGATTCCGTTGCGCAGTCACGGAGAACGGATCGGCGCGATCGTTCTCAGCAGGGATGTCACGGAGCTGCGGCATCAGGAACGCGAACTGATCACGAAGGATGCGACGATCCGTGAGATCCACCACCGCGTCAAGAACAACCTGCAGACCGTCGCGTCACTGTTGCGCATCCAAGCGCGGCGTACGCACTCGGACGAGGCCCGCGAGGCGCTTGCGCAGGCGATGCGTCGGGTCTCCGCCATCGCGGTGGTCCACGACACGCTGTCGGAGGGTCTCTCGCAGAGTGTGGACTTCGACACCGTTTTCGACCGAGTGCTCAAGCTGATCGCCGAGGTGGCATCCAGCCACAACACGACTGTCCATCCGGTTTCGTCGGGCAGCTTCGGCGTGCTGCCGAGCGAGTACGCCACACCGCTCGCGCTTGCACTGACCGAACTCGTCACGAACGCGGTCGAGCACGGCCTCGCCGGGCGCGAGGGCCGCGTCGAGATCATCTCTGACCGTTCGGAAGACTCGCTGACGGTCAAGGTCGTCGATAACGGCTCCGGCCTGCCGGAGGGCAAAGTCGGAGCGGGTCTTGGCACGCAGATCGTGCGCACGCTCATTCAGGGCGAACTCAGCGGCACCATCGACTGGCACACGATGATGGGCCAGGGTACCGAAGTAACGATCGAGGTGCCGCTGCGCTATCTGACGGCACCGCCGGTTTAGTGCCTTTTCAAAACAACGGACATTTTTGTGACCGCGCCGTGCCGGCGCAGCAGTCACAGGCGTGTCGCCGGATTTCTCCGTCGTTTTGAAACGGCCGGGCCTCGCTACAGGGGTGCGCGGGCAGACTGGTTAGGAGGCGCGGCGGGCGCGAGCAGCACGGCGCTTGAGAGCGCGACGCTCGTCTTCGGACAGGCCGCCCCACACGCCGGAGTCCTGACCGGTCTCCAGTGCGTACTGGAGGCAGATTTCAGTGACCGGGCATCGGGCACACACGGCCTTGGCCTTGTCGATCTGATCGACGGCCGGTCCGGTGTTCCCTACGGGGAAGAATAGCTCGGGGTCAGCGGTGAGGCAGGCAGCCTTATCGCGCCAGTCCATGGGGGTGCTCCTTTGTTGCCAGGCATGGTCGAATGACCAAGAATGCGGGTAAGTCTCGAGTTGCAGGATGGATGATCTTCGTAGGCTTCGGTTTTCTTCGCTTGAAACCTGCCCACGACCCTGTGAGCGTCAACTCGACCTCAAACATGGTCCCATACTGGTAGTGCCAATATCAATAGTTTTGTATGGGATAACCCTGTGAACACGAGCCGGAAACACGAGCGTGATATTGTGGCAGCCCCTGAACACGCTGAGCGCAGCCCCGTTCTTCTGATCCTGCTGGCCGTGTTGTTGTTCGCAGAAGCAGCCCTGATGATCGTGGTTGTCGGGTGGCTTCTGCTGCAGTTGGTGAGCGCAAAGCCGGACTCCATTGCCGGTGGCGTGGCCATCGTGGTGTTGGCTGTCATCGGCGCCCTGTGGGTGTTATTGGCCGGCATCGGCGCCGCCCGGGGAAGATCCTGGATGCGCGGTGCGGCCATCAGTTGGCAGCTGGTGCAGGCGGCGGTCGCGCTCGGATGCTTTCAAGGCCTGTATGCCGAGCCGGCACTGGGCTGGGCTCTGCTGATGCCGGCACTGGTCTGTGTGGCACTGGTGGTGTCGCCGCCCGTCACTCGGGTGACGCGCCGCGACGCTCAGAGCGCTGCCGAGACTGATAGCCAGGGAGACGCTTCGGACTAACGCGCACGCAGCCGCTACACCCCGACGAGGTCTTTCACGCGTCGATGCCGAGCAGTTTGCGCAGTCGCGCGACGTGACCGGTGGCCCTGACGTTGTACAGTGCCAATCGCACCGAGCCGTTCGGTTCGAGGACAACGGTCGATCGCAGCGTGCCCGTAATCACCTTGCCGTACAGCGCTTTCTCGCCATAGGCGCCGTAGGCCTGATGCACGGCGAGGTCAGTGTCGGACAGCAGCGGGAAGTTCAGCCGCTCCTGCTCCTGGAACTGCTTCAGCTTCGCGGGCGCGTCCTTGGAGATGCCGAGCACCTGGAAGCCTGCGGAGCGGAGCGAATTCAAGTTGTCACGGAAGTCGCACGCCTCCTTGGTGCAACCCGGTGTCATCGCCGCAGGATAGAAGTACACGATCACGTTGGCGCCCGAGTAGTCGTGGAGCGAAACGGATGCCCCGTCCTGGTCTGTCAGGGTGAAGTCCGGTGCGGCGTCGCCTACAGCCAGGCGTGTGGAGTCAGTCATGCCTCAACGGTACCTGTCGCATCTCTACGCTCATTCCCCCGTCGGATGTGCGCGCGCGGGCGCAAACGTGAGAAGCAGCCGTTGCAGCGAGTCGAGCCGGGCGCGCCCGCGCTCGCCGAGCTCACCCGCGGCGACGGCCTCGTTGATCGCACAGTCCGGCGCATCAGGCAGGTGGGTGCAGCCGCGCGGACAGTTGGCGGCGATCGCATCCAGATCGGTGAACGCCCGCAGGATGTTCGCTGTGTCGATGTGACCAAGACCGAACGATCGCACACCCGGCGTGTCGATGATCCAGCCGGTGCCGGCATCCGTGTTCAGTCGTAGCGACACGGTCGATGACGACGTGTGCCGCCCGCGACCGGTGACCGCGTTGACGCGGCCGATCGCACGGTCGGCACCCGGTACGAGAGCGTTCACCAATGTCGACTTCCCGACCCCGGAATGGCCGACCGCGACCGTGTCATGATCGATCAGCGACTGGGTGAGCTTGGCCAGCGGCATCCGTTCTTCGGAACTTGTGAACACCGGAAGATCGAGGCCGGCGAAATTATCGAGAAACTCCGCGGGGTCGGCAAGATCGGTCTTGGTAACGCACAGCAACGGGGCGATCCCCGCGTCGTACGCAGCGACCAGATAGCGGTCCACGAGCCGGGTGCGCGGCTCCGGATTGGCCGCGGCCACAACGATGAGCATCTGGTCGGCGTTCGCGACGATCACGCGCTCGACCTCATCCGTGTCATCTGCGCTGCGGTGCAGCAGCGTTGTGCGGTCGCGGATACGCACGATCCGCGCAAGGGAACCCTCCGCGCCACTCAGATCACCGACGACATCGACCCGGTCGCCCGTGACAACGGCATGCTTGCGCAACTCGCTCGCGCGAGCAGCCGTCAGCCGACGTTCGGTCGGTGTACCCTCGTCGAGCATGAGTGCATAGCGCCCCCGGTCGACCCCCAGAACACGACCGATCTGTGAGTCTTCGTGGTCGGGGCGCGTCTTCGTGCGGGGTCGGTTGCCTTTGGGGTTCGGTCGCACTCGCGCCGACGATTCGTCGTACTCGCCGTACGCCTCGTCGTCGTCGTCGCTCAGCCAGCTCATTCAAGCCCTGTTTGTGGTAGGCCGTCGAGAGCGTGCTGTCGAGCGTCGCGGTTGTGTTGGACACCGTCGCGATTCTGCTGCAGGATGTCCCGCCACAGCTCAGCGAATTGCGGCAACGTCTTCGCCGTTGTCGCGATGTTCTCGATCTCGACTCCGGCGACGGCGAGGCCGATCAGCGCCCCGGTCGTGGCCATCCTGTGGTCGTGGTAGGTGCGCCAGACGCCGCCGGTCAGCGGCTTGGGTTCGATGCGCAGGCCGTCGTCGAGTTCTGCGACCTGACCGCCGAGGCCGTTGATCTCGGCGGTGAGGGCGGCGAGCCGATCGGTTTCGTGGCCGCGCAGATGGCCGATGCCGGTGATCTCGCTCGGCCCGTCGGCCAACGAGGCCAGCGCAACCAGAGTCGGGGCCAGTTCTCCAGCGCTGCTCAAATCAACGCGCACACCGTGGATCGGGCCGTCTGCGGTGACGGTGATGCCATCCGCCGTGCGTGTGACCTGCGCTCCGAAGAGGGGGAGTAGTTCGGCCAGCTCAGCACCGACCTGTGTCGTGTGCTCCGGCCAGCCGGTGATCGTCACACTGCCGCCGGTGACCAGTGCCGCCGCAAGGTACGGGGCGGCATTCGACAGGTCCGGCTCGATGTCGGCGTCGCGGCCCTCGATCGTGCCCGGTGCGACGATCCATTCGCCGACGCTGGGCGAGTCGACCGCCACGCCGCGGTCGGCCAGCGTTGCAATCGTCATCTCGATGTGAGGCAGGCTCGGAAGGTGCTCGCCGGAGTGTGTCAGGTGCAGCCCGTTCTCGAACCGGGGAGCGGACAGGAGGAGCCCGGAGACGAATTGGCTGGACGCCGACGCGTCGATCGTAACGTCGCCGCCGGCGACGCGTCCCGAGCCGTGGACCGTGAACGGCATGCTGCCGCGGCCGTCGTCGTTGATGTCGACGCCGGCCGTTCGCAGCGCGGCGATGATCGCCTTCATCGGGCGGGCTCGTGCCGTATCGTCGGCGTCGAAGGTGGTCGGGCCGAGGGCGAGGCCGGCAACGGCAGGGACGAATCGCATGATCGTGCCTGCTTGCCCGCAGTCGATCGTCGTGCTGCCAAGCAATTCTTCGGGCGGAGTGACCAGCCAGTCCGGCCCGAATGAGCCGCGCCCTGGTTGCTCCGTGATGCCGACGCCGAGCGATTTCAGGGCTTCGACCATGCCATTGGTGTCGCGCGAGTGCAGAGGAGAGCGCAACAGCGACGGTGCATCCGCAAGTGCGGCCAGCACGAGTTCCCGGTTCGTCAGCGACTTGGACCCCGGCAGGGACAGCGTCGCGTTGACCGGCCCGTGTGCGAGCGGCGCAGCCCAGAGCTCGTTCGATTCGACGAGCGTGTTGTCGCCGTACGGGTCGAACTCCGGCTTGGAATATTTGGTGGTGAGCATCCGTTACAGGATATCGACGTTTGAGTGAGCGAGAGGGAAAGTCTGTGGCGGCAACCGCGGTTCTTGAGGCGCCGTCACGCGCGTTCTTCGGCGACGTAGACTTGCCGGTGATGACGACTGTAATGGAAGACCTCGGGCCGTTGTTCGAGAGCCAAGCGATGCAGTACATGGACCAGCTGTACGCAGCGGCGCTTCGCATGACCCGGAACCCCGCCGATGCGCAGGACCTCGTGCAGGAGACCTACGTCAAGGCCTTCGCCGCATTCAAACAGTTCGAGCAGGGCACGAATCTCAAGGCCTGGCTCTATCGCATCCTGACGAACACTTTCATCAACAGCTACCGCAAGAAGCAGCGTGAGCCGTATCAAGGCACAATCGACGAGCTCGAAGACTGGCAGCTCGGCGGTGCAGAGTCGACCACGGCTCGCGCGAGTCGATCGGCTGAGGCCGAGGCGATCGATCACCTGCCGGACAGTGCCGTCAAAGACGCGCTGCAGGCCATCCCGGAGGACTTCCGCATGGCCGTCTACTTCGCTGACGTCGAAGGCTTCTCCTATCAGGAGATCGCCGACATCATGAAGACCCCGATCGGAACCGTGATGAGCCGACTGCATCGAGGCAGGCGGATGCTGCGGGACCTTTTGACTGACTACGCGCGTGAGCGGGGACTGTCCGCAGCGCAAACACCCAGGAGCACGACATGACGGATTGTGGCTGCCAGAAGGCCAAGAACGATCTCGAGGAATATCTGCACAACGAGTTGCGCAAGGAAGACGCCGCGGATATCCGTGAGCATCTCGAGAATTGCGTCGACTGCAACAAGGAGCACCAGCTTGGGCAGCTTTTGACCGAAGTCGTGCAGCGTGCCTGTTCAGAGACCGCACCAGAAGACCTGCGCACTCAGGTGCTGCTGCGGATCAGGACCATCCAGGCCGCCCACTGACCCGCGGCCGGTGGTCGAGGAGACCGCCCGCGGCCGTCTCGAGACCCCGAAGCGCCAGTTTCCGCGGCGTGCGCCACGTGAACTGGCGCACGGCACCCGACGTGGCGCAGCCGCGGGGCTACTGCTTCGGCGGTTTCGGCGGCTTGAGGTTCACGACCCCGTCGCTCGGCGCTGGGACGACGCTGCCATCAACAGTCACGAGAGCAGGCAGCGGCACATTCAGCGGGCCCGGCCACGGCTTCGGTGCGACCGGTGATGGTGTCGGCAGCGGAGGAGTCGGCTGGCTGATCGTCGCGCCCGGTGCCGGCGGCACGGATCGACTGAGGGTGGCATCGATCAGCGACGCGAGCGACGGGGCGTTGTCCACTCGCGGCACACCCATCGGCGGCAGGCCGAGAACGTCGATGATGGTCTTCGAAATGGAGGCGTGCGAGTGCCACTCCGGGTCGATGCGTTGCGGCACGCATCCGCCGAACATGAGCAACGGAATCCGGGAGCCGCCGATCACCGCAAAGCCCTGCGGATGCAGCTGGTCCGGAACGGTCTCGATCACCGGGGTACGCACGGAGTCTGCATAGCCGCCCCAGTCATCCCAGGTCAGAATGAACGTGGTGTTCGCCCAACTGCCGCCGTCGATCACGGCTTGCACCCGCTGCCAGACGAGGTCCTGCCCTTTGGTGATGTAATCGGGGGTGCTCACGTGCGGCGGATGCTCGTCGTAGCCCGCCGGACTCCAGACGTAGCAGACCTGCGGCAACGTGCCGGCCTTCGCCATCGGTATGAACGCGTTCGGCGGAAACACGTTCTCGTTTCCGGGGGTCGTCGTGAGGCTCGTGTAGAACTTCGTCGGGTAGCCGCCCTGGTCGGGGAAGGCCGCCCAGGAAACCTTCGCCGCTTCTGCAACGGTGAAGATCGACGGAAGGTTCCACACCGGGCCCTGCCCGACGAACGGCGGATTCTTCAGAGTCGGCATCTGACCGCCGATGGCCAGCATGTGGCCCGGTGTCGAGTTCGAGCCGGACCCGAAATGGTGGTCGCTGAACACGAACTGTTTTGCCAGCCAGCTGTAGAACGGAATGACCATGTCGTTGTCGAGTTGGTCGGCGACAGCCGGATAGTCGCCCATCGCATAGTGCACCCAGGCGTTCCGATCGTGGGGCTGGTCGAAATTCGGCGGCGTGGACAGCAGACTGCCGTGATTGGCGACATCCGCCCCCCACGCCGCCATCGTCGGAAAGTAGAAATCCGTGGTCTTGTTCTCTTGGATGAACACGATCACTCTGTGCCCGGAAAGTGGAGTAGCCATGATGCTTCCTTCCGTGTGCTGCGTCTGCGTGTTAGAGCGTCAGCGCCCTGCGGATGAGGTCGCTCTGCTCGACGGCGTGACGCTTAGCCGAGCCGGCCGCAGGCGAGGCCGACGCTGCACGGGAGATCACGCCGAGGGCGCGCGGGCCCAGCTTCGAGGTCTCCAGGATCATGAACGGCCAGGCGCCCTGATTCTCCGGCTCGTCCTGCACCCAGAACAGTTCGGCATCCGGATACGACGCGACAACAGCCTCGAGTTCGGCCGCGGGCAGCGGATAGTACTGCTCGAGCCGCACGAGCGCGATGGCGGGGTTCGGATTCTTGTCCAGTTCGTTCTTGAGGTCGTGGTAGATCTTGCCAGACATCAGCAGCGCGCGCTTGACGGCCGCCTTCTCCGTGATCCGCGGGTCGTCGATCACCGGTTCGAACCGGCCGCTCGTGAAGTCCTCGACCGGCGACGATGCACCGCGCAGCCGCAGCATCGCCTTCGGCGTGAACACGACCAGCGGCTTGCGCGGGCGTGCGTAGGCCTGCCGGCGCAACAGATGGAAATACGAGGCCGGCGTCGACGGGCGAGAGACGGTCATGTTGTTCTCGGCGCAGAGCTGCAGGAAGCGCTCGATGCGGGCGGACGAATGGTCCGGCCCCTGCCCTTCGTAGCCGTGCGGCAACAGCAGCACCAGCGAAGAACGCTGGCCCCACTTCTGCTCGGCGGATGAAACGAATTCGTCGACGATGGTCTGTGCGCCGTTGGCGAAGTCACCGAACTGCGCTTCCCAGAGTACGAGGGCATCCGGTCGCTCGACCGAGTAGCCGTACTCGAAGCCCATTGCGGCGTATTCGCTGAGCAGGGAGTCATAGATCCAGAACCGGCCCTGGTTGTCGCTCAGGTTTGCCAGGGGGAGCCACTCTTGACCGTTGATGCGGTCGTGGAGCACTGCGTGCCGCTGCACGAACGTGCCGCGCCGGGTGTCCTGCCCGGCCATGCGCACCGGCGTGCCTTCGATCACCAGCGATCCGAGGGCGAGAAGCTCACCCATCGCCCAGTCGATGTTGCCGTTCCGGCTCATCTCGCGACGTTTGACCATCAACTGCTGCAGTTTCGGGTGCACGGTGAAGCCGGCCGGCGGGTTGTTGAATGCGTCGCCGATCAGCTGCACGACAGCGTCGCTGACCCCGGTCGTCTCCGGTTCGCCCGAGCCGTCGTCCTGCTGTGCGCCCGGACGCTCGAGGTCGGCAACCGCGTGGTTGTCGCTCGTGATGATCGGAATGGAACCGGTCTGCGCCGCGTGGGTCTCGAGGAAGGCGCGCTCCAGACGCTCTTGAAAGTCGCGGTGCGCCTGGTCGTACTCTTCCTCCGTGATGTCGCCGCGGCCGACGAGCGCCTCGGTGTACAGCCGGCGTACGCTGCGTTTGGCCTCGATCAGGTTGTACATCAGCGGCTGCGTCATCGAGGGGTCATCGCCCTCGTTGTGGCCGCGACGTCGGTAGCAGACGATGTCGATGACGACATCCTTCTTGAATTCCTGGCGATACTCGAATGCGAGCTCGGCGACGCGAACGACAGCCTCAGGGTCGTCCCCGTTGACATGGAAGATCGGCGCCTGAATGGTCTTGGCAACATCGGTCGAGTAGACCGAGGTGCGGCCCTCCTCGGGCGACGTGGTGAAACCGACCTGGTTGTTGATGTTGACGTGAATGGTGCCACCGATTCGGTAGGCACGCAGTTGTGACATCTGCATCGTCTCCATGACGATGCCCTGGCCCGCCATTGCGGCATCCCCGTGGATGAGGATCGGGAGGGTCAGATACGTCCCTGCCGGACGCCGATCCTGCTTCGCGCGCACGATGCCCTGAACCACGCCGTCGACGGCTTCGAGATGCGACGGATTCGCAGCCAGGTAGACCGGGATCTCCTCGCCGTCGCGCCCTTTGAAGGTGCCCTCTGTGCCGAGGTGGTATTTGACGTCACCGGATCCGCCGGTCGTGCGTGGGTCCTGCGTTCCTTCGAACTCGCGGAAGATCTGCCCGTACGTCTTACCGGCGATATTGGTCAGCACATTCAGCCGACCGCGGTGCGCCATGCCGATCGCAACCTCGTCCATGCCTGCCTCAGCCGCCCCCTGCAGGATGCTGTCCAGCAGGGCGATCGTCGACTCGCCGCCTTCGAGGCTGAAGCGCTTCTGGCCGACGTACTTCGTCTGCAGGAACGTCTCGAATGCCTCGGCCTCGTTCAGTTTGCCGAGGATGCGTAACTGCTCATCGTGGGTCGGCTTCGCATACGGGCGCTCGACCTTGTCCTGAATCCACTTGCGCTGGGCCGGGTCCTGGATGTGCATGTACTCGATGCCGATGGTGCGGCAATACGAGTCACGCAACACCCCGAGGATGTCGCGCAGCAGCATCTGTCGACGGTCCGGGCCGAACTGGCCCGTCACGAATTCGCGGTCGAGATCCCAGAATGTCAACCCGTGCGTGGCGATGTCGAGGTCCGGGTGGAAACGCTGCTTGTATTCGAGCGGGTCGATATCCGCCATCAAATGACCACGCACACGGAACGAGTTGATGAGCTCCTGCACGCGGGCCGTCTTGTCGATGGCACTGGCGAGGTCGACGCTGATGTCCGGCGCCCAGTGGATCGGGTCGTACGGGATGCGCAGCGCGGCGAAGATTTCCTCGTAGAACTCGCGCTTGCCGATCAGCAGCTCGTGCACGATCTTCAGGAACTCGCCGCTGCCAGCGCCCTGAATCACTCGGTGGTCGTAGGTGCTGGTCAGCGTGATCGTCTTGCCGATGCCGAGCGTGGTCAGCGTCTTCAGGCTCGAGCCTTGGAACTCGGCCGGGTACTCGAGCGCGCCGGCGCCGATAATGCAGCCCTGACCCTTCATCAAGCGGGGAACGGAGTGCTCTGTGCCGATGCCGCCCGGGTTGGTGAGCGACACGGTTGCGCCGGCGAAGTCGTCTGCCGTCAGCTTGTTTGCACGAGCGCGCCGGATGAGGTCTTCGTATGCCGTCAGGTACTCACCGAACGTCATCTGGTCCGCGCGCTTGATCGCGGGAACGAGCAGCGCACGGGTGCCGTCGGGCTTTGGAAGGTCGATGGCGATGCCGAGACCGACGTGGGCGGGGGAGATCACGGACGGCTTGTCGTTGATGATGTCGTAGTGAACGTTCTGGCTGGGGAAATCCTTCAGCGCGCGAATCAACGCCCACCCGATCAGGTGGGTGAAACTCACCTTGCCGCCGCGTGCGCGCTTCAGGTGGTTGTTGATGACGATGCGATTGTCGATCATCAGTTTCGCCGGAATCGTGCGAACACTCGTCGCGGTCGGCACCGTCAGGCTGGCGTCCATGTTCGTGGCGAGAGCCTTGGCCATACCGCGCAACGGCTGAACGAGGTCCGGGGCGGCTTCACCGGCCGGCTCGTCGGACGCGACGATCTGTTGCGGAGCGGTGACCGGCGCGTCCGCGGGAACCGGCTGCGGACGCGGAGCGATCGACGTCGTCCGCGCGATCGGCTGCGTGCCGATGATCGCGATCGGTGCGGTGATCGGATGCGCGTCGATCGGCTCCGCAGCCGGCGCTGCGGTCTCAGCGTGTGCGGTTGCGGGCGCAGCGGGCGCGGCTACCGGTGCCGCCTGCGCGGCCGCGGGTGCGGCAGGCGCCGGTGCGGGTGCGGCAGCTGCGGGCGCAAAGGGTGCGGGCGCAGAGGGTGCGGGCGCAACCGCTGCTGGCGCAGCAGCTGCGTGCGCAGCGGCCGGCGTCACTGGCTCTGCGGCGAGCGCGTCGACGAGGTCGGCGACCGGCGGCAGTGGTGTGCTGACCGGGTGGGTGGTGCTGTCCGTGCTCGGCTCAGCGGGCTTCGCCGCGCTGCCCGGCTGGTAGTTTTCAAGGATCGGCCACCACGACTTGTCGACCGAGTTCTTGTCCGCTTGATACTGCTCGTAGAGCTCATCCACGAGCCATTCGTTGGCCCCGAACTCACCCGAGGCCCCTGGGTCGGCGCCTACTCCGGTCAACTGGCTCGACACAGTCGTTCGCCCACTCTCCGTTGATGCTGCCACGAAGGGCTTGTAACCCCACGCTTGTCTTCGGTGTTCAAGCCTAATCCCATTGCATCAACCTCGCTGTCAGGCTGCGGGGACGATACCGTTGACGCATGGAGTTCTATGGGACCACCCCGACGCATGATCTGACGTATTCCGACGTGTTTCTCGTGCCGAGCCGGTCCGACGTGACCAGCAGGCTCGACGTCTCGTTGGCTCCGGGCGACGGCACCGGGGCGACCATTCCGATCGTGTCCGCGAACATGAATTCGGTGACCGGCCCGCGGTTGGCTGCGACACTCGCGCGCCGCGGAGGGCTCGGTGTGCTGCCTCAGGACATGCACCTGCAGGACCTCGACGCGGCCATCCGCTGGGTCAAGGACCAGCCGGTCGCGTACGACACGCCGCTGATCATGAGTCCGAAAGACACGGTCGAGGCCGCCCTGTTGCGGGTGCCCTCCATCGCGGCCCATGGCGTGGTGCTCTTCGACGGCGCCGGTGGCTATCTCGGCTGCGTCTTGGCGGAGGACCTCGCCGAGGCCCTTCCGGATGCGCCGCTCGGCGATCTCCTGCACGGTGCGGTCACCGCGCTCGACGCCGACGACGTACCTGACGGTCGCGCCGCATTCGACCTGATGAGCGAGGCCGGAATCGACTTCGCCCCGATTCTGCAGCACGGTCGGGTGATCGGCACGCTCAACCGCACGAGCGCGCTACGCTCGACGATCTACACGCCCGCAGTCGATGCGCACGGTCGGTTGCGGGTCGCCGCCGCAATCGGAATAAACGGTGACGTCGCAGGCAAAGCGCGGGCACTCGCATCCGCCGGGGTCGACGTGCTGGTCATCGACACGGCGCACGGCGACCAGGGCGGCATGCGCACGGCGATCGCGGCCGTCAAGGCACTTGATCTCGGCCTGCCGATCGTTGCGGGCAACGTCGTCACGGGTCGAGCCGTGAGGGATCTCGTCGACGCCGGCGCAGACATCCTCAAGGTCGGTGTGGGCCCGGGTGCCATGTGCACGACCCGCATGATGACGGCCGTCGGTCGCCCGCAGTTCTCTGCCGTCTTGGAGACGGCGGATGTCGCGCGCGAGCTGGGCGCACACGTCTGGGCAGACGGCGGTGTGCGTTACCCCCGCGACGTCGCGCTCGCGCTCGCGGCAGGCGGGTCGTCGGTGATGATCGGCTCGTGGTTCGCCGGAACGATCGAGGCGCCAGGCGATCTGCGCGTCGACGAGGACGGCGACCTGTACAAGGAGAGCTGGGGGATGGCGTCGACCAAGGCGGTGCACGAACGCTTCGAGCGGTTGGACGCATATGAACTTGCCCGCAAGGAGTTGTTCGCGGAAGGGATCTCGTCGTCGAAGATCTACCTGGACCCGTTGCGTCCGTCTGTCGAGGACTTGCTCGACATGATCACGACGGGGCTGCGCAGTTCGTTCACGTATGCGGGGGCACGCTCCGTCGTGGAGTTCCACGAGCGGGCGCTGGTGGGCATCCAGTCGGCGGCCGGTTACGAAGAGGGCAAGGCGCTGCCGGTCAGCTGGTAAGGGTCGCGGTTGTTTTCGAGGAGATAGTCGAGTTCGAAGGACTGTTTCGCCAATATGGTCCTTCGAACTCGACTATCTCCTTCAAACCCTCGGTGATCTGGTGGTCCAGTGCTCCGGCCTGGCTGGCAAGCGCCGGTATAATCGGCAGGACAATGGACGACCCTCCTGCAGCTTCGCCCGGTCATAGATCCTCGCCCGTGACCGGGGGGTGGTGACGTGTACGAGTGGATTCTGCTCGCCGTCGGCATCGTCCTGACCGTCGGAACGGGCTTCTTCGTCGCCAGCGAGTTCGCGCTGGTCAACCTCGATCGGCACGACCTCGAGGCGCGTCATGGCCGCGGTGAGTCCCGCCTCGGCATGACCATCGCCGCGTTGAAGATCACCTCGACGCATCTGTCCAGCGCGCAACTGGGCATCACCCTGACGACACTGCTCACCGGGTACACGATGGAACCCGCGATCTCGACGCTGCTGGCGCCGTCGCTGGCGGCGTGGGGGATCGCATCCGCTGCTGTGCCCGCGATTGCGACGACCGTGGCGATCGTCGTCGCCACACTGGTGTCGATGATCATCGGCGAGCTGGTGCCGAAGAACATCGCGTTGGCTCTGCCGCGGGCGACCGCGAAGATCGTGATCCCGTTTCAAACGGTGTTCACGGCAGTGTTCCGACCCGCAGTCACGGTGCTGAACAGCAGCGCCAACGGCATCCTGCGGATGCTCGGTGTCGAACCGAAGGAGGAACTCTCCGGCGCCCGCACCGCCGAAGAACTGTCTTCGCTGGTGCGGCGCTCCGCCAGCGCCGGCCTGCTCGAGTCCGACACAGCCACGCTGCTGAACCGCACCCTGCAGTTCAACAGGCACACCGCAGCGGATGTGATGACCCCGCGTCTGCGCGTCGCCAGCGTGCAGCGCGGCGAACCGGCGCAAGCGGTGATCGACCTGGCCCGCAATACCGGCTACTCGCGGTTTCCTGTCTACGACGAGGATGCCGACGACATCGTCGGCGTCGTCCATGTCAAGCAGGCGGTGTCGGTGCCGCGCGAGCGTCGGGCGGTCGTGCCGGTCTCCGCGCTGCAGAGCGATGCACTGAGGGTGCCCGAGACGATGGGCCTCGACACGCTGCTCGGCGAACTGCGCGGTCGAAGTTATCAACTGGCGGTCGTCGTCGACGAATACGGCGGCACGGCCGGAGTGACAACGCTGGAAGACCTGGTCGAAGAACTCGTCGGGGAAGTCGCCGACGAACACGACAAAGCCCGCGTCGATGTCGTGCGCGGCACCGATTCACTCACCTTCCCCGGGATGCTCCGACCCGACGAACTGCTCGAACGCGCCGGTGTGCAGGTGCCGGAGGACGGGCCGTACGAAACCGTCGCCGGCTTCGTGATGGACGCGCTCGGCCGACTGCCCGTCGTCGGCGACGAAGTAGCAGTCGCGGGAGGATCCCTGCGCGTCGAACGCCTCGACGGGCGCCGCATCGACCGGCTGCGCTACACGCCCACACCGCAGAGCGCGGACGAGACTGCCGAGGAGGCCGATCGTGGCTGACTGGGCGGGTATCGTCTGGCTGTTCGTGCTGCTGCTTGCGAACGCGTTCTTCGTCGCAGCTGAATTCGCGGTGATCTCGGCTCGGCGTTCGCAGGTCGAACCGGCCGCTGAACGTGGAAAACGCTCGGCCAAGACCGCGCTGTGGGCGATGGAACACGCGACATTGATGCTCGCGACGACGCAGTTGGGCATCACGGTCTGCTCGCTGCTGATCTTGAACGTGTCCGAACCGGCCATCCACCACCTCTTGGAGGCCCCGCTCGGGCTGACGGCGCTGTCCGCGGATGCGATCGGCGTGATCGCCTTCATCGTCACGTTGGTGATCGTGTCGTTTCTGCACGTCGTGTTCGGTGAGATGGTGCCGAAGAACCTGTCGTTCTCGATGCCGAACAGGGCCGTGCTGATTTTCGCCCCGCCGCTCGTCGGCATTGCACGCGTGTTCAAGCCGATCATCGTCGCCCTCAACGCATGCGCGAACGGCGTCGTGAGACTGCTCGGGATCATCCCGCGGACAGAGGCGGCAAGCACGTTCACGCTGGAGGAAGTGGCCAGCATCGTCGACCAGTCGACGCGCGAGGGCGTGCTCACAGACAGCACCGGAGCGCTGACCGCTGCTTTCGAGTTCACGGAGAAGAAGGCCAGCGATATCGCGTTGCCCCTGCACGGTCTGATCGGCTTGCCGCCGACGGTCACACCGAACGAGATCGAACGGGCTGTCGCCCGACACGGATTCTCCCGGTATGTCATTCAGGATGCTCAGGGCGAGCCGACGGGCTACCTGCACTTGAAGGACGTACTCGACCTCGAGGCAGCCGGATTCGACCAGCCCGTGCCCGCGAAACGCGTGCGACAGCTGATCTCGATCTTCGCCGGCACGGATGCCGAGGACGCACTCGCGATCATGCGTCACTCGGGGGTGCATCTGGCACGCACGTTCGACGCGTCCGGTGCGACGACCGGCGTGCTGTTCTTGGAAGACATCATCGAAGAACTGGTCGGCGAAGTGCAGGATGCAACGCGCCGCGGCCCCGGAAACCGCTGAGGTCGGACTTGTCGGCTTCGCTCAGCGACCGGTGCCGAGCGATTCCAGGAATGCTCGCAACTGTGCGGCATTCGTGTACACGTGGCCGGTAATGCCGAGGGCTTCAGCGCCCTGCACGTTTTCCTCTTTGTTGTCGACGAAGACCATCTGGGCGGCGCTGATCGCCAGCGTATCCATGACGTGTTCGAAGATCTTCGCGGCCGGTTTGATGATGCCGAGTTCGCCGCTGACGAAAACCCCCTCGAACAACGCGCCGAGCGGTCCGTGGCGGAAGTAACTGCCGAAATCGCGTCCTGCGTTCGACAGCAGCGCCATACGGGTGTCGCCCGCACGCAGGTCGAACAGCACGTCGAGGGTGTCGACATCCGCGCTGAGCCAACTGCGAAAATCGCTGACCCACAGCTGATGCACCTTCGTGTCGCTGAACTGAGCACCGACGTCCGCGGCGACGAGCTGCCAGTAATCGGCAATCGACAAGGTGCCCTGATCCAGCCCGTTGCGATGCCGCCAATACGACGGCCAGAACAGATCAGGGTCGACCTCCGCCACCGCCACCAGTGCGTCGCGGTCCGCCGCTGTCGGGGTCACCGAGATCACCTCTCCATAGTCGAACACGATGACGCGGTCAGGGATCGAGATCGGCATGGGTGTGCTCCTTCTGTCAGGAATCAACCTATCGTGAGGGTATGAATCCGCCGGATCTGCGCCCGAGCAACGACACCAATGACAGCCATGACAGCCACGACAGCCACGACTGCAACGACGGCGACGCGGCCGACGCGGCCGACGCCGGCTCTGACACGGCCGTGCGTGAATGGACCCGCGAGGACGCGCGTGAATGGATCGCGGTGCCGACGGCATCCGATGACAAGTATTCGCGCGGCGTGCTTGGGATGGTCACCGGCTCGACGCAGTATCCGGGCGCAGCGGTGCTCGGGGCGGAGGCCGCGATGCGCGCGGGCGTCGGAATGGTGCGTTATCTTGGCGATGAGCACGCCGCAGATCTGGTACTGCGCCGCCGACCCGAGGTCGTGACCGCCGCAGGCCGTGTGCAGGCGTGGCTGCTCGGTTCCGGGCAGGATGCTGCGACGCGCGGCTCCGCAGCCGCCGCACGCTTGGCGGACGCCCTCGGCCAGCCCGTGCCGATCGTGCTCGACGCGGGAGCGCTGGACCTCGTGGCTGTCGCGAGCGGCCCCGTCATCATCACACCGCACTTTCGAGAACTCGCAGGCGTGTTGTCGGCGCACGGCACCGATTGCTCTGCGGAGCTGATCGCGGCCGATCCGCCGACCTGGGCTCGGCGTGCCGCGCGGCAGCTTGCGGTGACCGTGCTCCTGAAAGGGGCGACGACATACGTTGCCACGCCCGGTGGTGAGTTGCTCGCCGTATCCGGAGCGCCTAGCTGGCTGGCAACCGCAGGCAGCGGTGATGTGCTCGGCGGCATCCTGGGCGCGCTGGTGGCAACGCATACCGGGCAGCTCGGCGGTGACCCGCACCGCGCACTCGTGCGACTCGGGGCCACGGCCGCGCTCGTGCACGCGCTCGCTGGGGCGCGTGCATCCGCCGGCGGCCCGATCGCCGCGCTCGATATCGCGGATGCCGTACCCGCGACGATCGCGGCACTGCTGGCCGGCTGAAGGGCCGGTCTTGATACGCTCGTTCCTTCAACCCTCGCTCGCAGGCTCGCTCGGCGACAAGGCTCGCGGATCGCTTCGCGATCCCTTGAGCTCCACCGCGCTCGACCAACGGCGCTGGGCCGCTTTGACAGGGCAGCGCAGTAGGCCGACCGCCTGACGCACTCCAGTAGCATGGTGAGCATGGCGTCCGGCCCCGTTACCAGCGCCGCGCGTTCGCACCAACCGGAGCGCGGCCAGCGCAAGGAGCGTGGCGAACGTGCAGCACGCAGTGGGCGCGCGGATCGTGTCGGCGCCGCGATTCGGCATCCGATCACGCTGTGGGTCGCGTTTCTTCTCGTGCACCTCTGGCTCGGGTATCTGTGTCTGAATGCCCCGGGCTTGCCGCTCGGCGATGTCACGCTCGTCTACAAACCGTGGGCGCTGCAGGCGCAGTCCGGGATAGCCATCGTCGGTCTGAGTGTGCCATGGGTGTATCCGCCGCTGGCGCTGATCCCGATCCTGCTGCCGCTCGTGGTCGGGCAGGACCAGTACGCGGGCGGTTGGCTGGCGCTGGTACTGATTCTTGACGCGGTGGCGTTCGCCGTGTTGACGGCGCGGAGGGGCCACCGCGCGATCTCCGCGGCCTGGTGGTGGCTGGCGTTCTTGTTGCTGCTCGGCCCGATCGCGTTGGCCCGGTTGGATTCCGTATCCGTCGCGATTGTCATCGTGGCGTTGCTCTGGCTGCGCTCGCGCCCCCGCGTCGCCGCCGTACTGCTCGCGGTGGCAACCTGGATCAAGGTGTGGCCGGCTGCCGTGATCGCTGCCGTGTTCGTAGTCAGCCGCGACCGGTGGCGGATGCTCCTGGCCGTCGTCTCGACCAGCGTCGTGATCGTGATCCTCGGCCTCACCTTCGGCAACGGCCTGAATGTGTTCAGCTTTGTGACCCAGCAGACCGGGCGCGGTCTGCAGATCGAAGCGCCGATCAGTGCGCCCTGGATGTGGGCGGCCGCCCTGCACAGCCCAGGGTCGTTCGTCTATTACGACCACGCGCTGCTGACCTTTCAAGTCGCCGGCCCGAACATCAACGTCGCCATCGCCCTGATGACCCCGTTGCTGGCGGCCGTGGTCGTGCTCGTACTGCTGGTCGGAGCGTGGGCGACGTACCGGGGTGTGCCGACTCTCACCGTGCTGCCGCCGTTGATGCTGGGACTCGTCGCTGCCCTGATCGCATTCAACAAGGTTGCGTCTCCGCAATACATCACGTGGTTCGCGGCGCCGGTCATCCTCGGGATCGTCTGCGGCGGGCGGCAGTTCCGCACGCCGGCGATCCTCGTCGCCATCACTGCCGCGCTCACGCAGATCGTGTACCCCTACCTGTACGTCTTGTTGCTCAACGCGAACGTCCTGATGGTCGAGATCCTTTCGGTACGCAATCTAATGTTGTTTGTCATCCTCGGCTGGAGTCTGTGGGCGCTGTGGCGCAGCGCACGCGCGGCAGCCGACACCCGACACGCGGCACCCGACACCCAGCATCCGCTAATCGAAAGGACCGAACGATGATTGTTGCATTCTCTGTTTCTCCAGGCGGTGACGGGAACCCCGACGGGTCCGTGCACGACGCGGTCGCGGCTGCAGTCGAGATCGTGCGGGCATCCGGGCTGCCGAATCGCACCAGCTCGATGTTCACCGAGCTCGAGGGGGACTGGGACGAGGTTTTCGATGTGATCAAACGGGCGACGGAGGCTGTCGGCGCATTTGGCAACCGGGTCTCGCTCGTGCTGAAGGCGGACATCCGCCCCGGTCACACGGGCGAGCTGACCGGCAAGATCGAACGGCTCGAGGCTGCGCTCGACGCGCGTGGGCATAGTTGACGCACGCGCCGATCGAATCGATTCGATATTGATGGGGCTTGCCCCCTACGATGATTCCATGTCCCCTCAATCTGACGGGCCGACGACGCTGTCGCCGGCCCGCACTCGTTTCGCACTGCTTGCCCTGGCCCTGGGCGGTTTCGGCATCGGGTCGACCGAGTTCGTCGCGATGGGTCTGCTGCCCAACCTCGCACAAGACCTGCTGCCGCGCGTCTACGATGCGTCGCACGCCGACGGCATTGCACAGGCGGGGATGCTCATCTCCGCCTACGCGCTCGGCGTCGTCGTGGGTGCGCCGACGATTGCCGCGTTTGCGGCTCGGTGTCCTCGGAAGCAGCTGCTGCTGAGCCTCTTGATCGTGTTCACGCTCGGCACCATCGCCTCAGCGCTTGCGCCCACCTTCGGTCTGGTGCTGGCCGCGCGGTTCCTCGCCGGGTTGCCGCACGGCGCGTACTTCGGCATCGCCTCGCTCGTCGCGGCCTCGCTGATGGGGCCAGGAAAGCGGGGCCGGGGCGTCGCATTCGTGCTCTCCGGCCTGACGATCGCCAACGTCATCGGCGTGCCGAGCATCACGTGGCTCGGCCAACATGCCGGATGGCGGGCAGCGTACCTCGTGGTTGCGGCGATCTTCGCCGTCACTTTCATCGCGATTCTGGTCGCCGTGCCATTCCAGGCCGGCAACCCGCGTGCGACGTTCCGCCGTGAACTTCGGGCCTTCTCACGGCTGCAGGTCTGGTTCGCGCTTGCGGTCGGAGCCATCGGTTTCGGTGGATTCTTCGCCGTCTACTCGTACATCGCGCCGATGGTCACCGACGTTGCGGGGCTCCCCGAATTCGCCGTGCCTGTGACACTCGTCGTGGTCGGCCTCGGCATGACCGTCGGCAACATCGTCGGCGGTGCGATGGCCGACCGCAGCGTGCGCCGCACGATGTTGCTGTTCTTCTGTGTGTTGATCGCCGCGCTAACCTGGGTCGGGTTCATGGCGCAGTTCCCGGTGGCGCTCTGGATCGGAGTGTTCGTGATCGGCGGTGCTGCTGCAGCGATCTCGCCAGCCATTCAGACCCGCTTGATGGATGTCGCCCGCGACAGCCAGTCCATCGCCGCCGCACTGAACCACTCGGCCTTGAATATCGGCAACTCGCTCGGCGCCTACCTGGGTGGTGTCGTCATCGCGGCAGGCCTGGGCTTCCGGGCGCCGGTGTGGGTCGCCGTGCTGGTCAGTGTGCTCGGCCTGTTGCTCGCGCTGACGACCTTCGCCATCGATCGTTCTCGAGCCCGACGGGGCTGGGCCGAGCCGCCATCGACGGGCGCGGTCCCGACCGTTCCTGTTGCGGCAGTGTAAACGCAGAGCCCGCTGTCAGTCGCCCTGCAGCAGGATGCCGTCCAAGATCGCGCGTTTGCGCAACGCAACCTTCGTTCCGACGTCGTAGCCGGCGATACGGTACTTCTCCCGGATCCGCTTCAGATAGCTCTTCGCCGTCTCATCCGAGATGCCGAGTTTGAATGCGACGGCTTTCACCGGCTCACCGGCGCCGTACAAGGCCATCACGCGGCGCTCCTGTGCGCTGAGCTTGGGGGCACCGCCGTTCTCGACCTGGCTGAGCGCGAGATCGAGTTCCGCAGAAATGTAGGACTCACCGATGTACGCCGCGCGGATCGCCTCGACGATCATCTCGGCACCCTCGCTCTTGACCAAATAGCCGAGCGCGCCGGCCGCGAGAGCCTCACGCACGACGTTCGGGTCGGAATAGGTGCTCATCAGCACGGTCTTCACGCCGGTTGTCTTCAGCGTCGAAAGCTTCAGAGAGACCGGGATATTGTCTTTCAGATCCAGGTCGAGCAACACCACGTCGACCGGGAATTGCGGATGCGTCAGCAACTCCGGCCACGTTGTGACGGCTGCCACCATGCTGATGTCATCCGCAGCGCTGCGGATCCATTCAGTCAGTGCGCCGAGCAGCATCTTGTGATCGTCGACGATGGCAATGCGGATCGGTTTGCGTGTGTCTGTCACAGCTGGTCCCTACTTTTCACGCAGTTGTGCGTTGTTCTGCCCCAGAATGTTCGCTGCCCCATCCGCTCTTGCAAGTGGATCTGGCGCCGCTCAGAAGTCTGGTTGACTCTCGATCAGACAGTCAACGTCGACCCGAAGTGCGGTGTCCCGGTTGGATTCGGCGAAGCGTCCAACCTTACCGATAGCTTGCCACACCGCAGCGTCTACCTGTTTTCGCGGCACTCCGGAAGCGTCGAACCCGATTGCGATCGTTTTTGGGGCCGCTGAATCGGGGCCTGGTTGATGCAGGTCGACGCGCAGCGACTGCGTGCCACGGGCGAGGTCGCCCGCGAATAGCCAGATCGCGGACAAAAGGGCGTCGCGTTGCGGTCGCGACAATTGCGCAGCAAGGCCGAGCGGATCGGTCACCGTGACGAGCGGTCCCAGCACGGCTGACTCGGACACGGCGTGATGCAGCCACGTCTTGCCGCGGCCGGCTATCAGGTGGAGCCGCAGCTCGGTGGCGATGTCGGCAGCTGCCGTCGACGCTGTCGCATCCAGGGGCAGGGCCGCCTGTCCGGTTGCGACCGACTCGAGCAGCTGCTCGGCATCCAGGTCCAATCGGGCAAGCTCCTTCGAGGCCATGATCCCCAGAGCGTTGTCTGGAACGGCTGCCGCGGCCTGCGCCTGCGCACGATCGGACTCCACTCGCACGAGCGACCGGAACGAGCGGACGACGCTGACTGCGAGCACGGGCGGGAGTCCGGCGAGCATGATGACCACGATGCGCGGCCCGAGGGAGAGCGGGTCAGCGATCGATGCGCTGAGGTAGACGATGGCGAGCGCGATGCACAGGGCAGCCGTAGCGGCCAGTACCCAGCGCAACCGCTGCGTGTTCGCACATGCCACCAGCAGACCGGACACCGCTGTCGCCGCGGCAGGATAGGGGCCGTCGATCGCACCGGTCCAGCTGCCGATCAGGTCAAGGACGACGATGATGGCGCCGACGACGAGCACAATCGGGAACACCCACTCCTCGATGGCGCGCGTCGGCAACGGCGCGATCAGGAACGCCATTGTCGCCAGTAGCAGCAGCCAGGCGCCGACGGACACCCCCAGGCTCGGATACCGGTAGGCGTTCAGCGCCAGGGAGATGATCTGCATGGCAATCAGGGCGCAAGCGGAGAGGTTCAGCCCGCGACCGAGGCGCTCGAGTGCAAGCGTCGATTGTTCCTCGCGCAAATCGGAGCCGACGCTCATTTCGGCACCTCCAGCACGACCGTGGTTCCGGAGCCGGGTGAGGAGAACAACCGGGCATTGCCTCCCACATCTCTGAGCCGAGCGACGATCGATTCGGCGAAACCGAGGCGCCCGGGGGCGATGGCGTCGAGGTCGAAGCCGACGCCGGCATCCGTCACCATGGCGCGCACTGTCGCTTCGTCGTCTGTGATGGTCACGTGCGCCTCTTCGACGCCCGAGTGCCTACGCACGTTCTCGAGGCACTCGGCAAGCGCGAGCAAGAACGCGTCCAGTGTCTCGCTGGGGAGCAGTACATGCCCGGTGCCGTGCCAGTTGACCTCGAGGCCGATGCGCCGGAATCGTTGCTTCACCGATTCCAGAGTGTTGCCAAGCGTCGATTCGTACACGGGTTTGAGATTGTAATCGCCGGACGCGGCCGGCTCAGGGGTCAGACCCATCCGCAATTGCCGCAGCAGGGCAGCGTCCTCCCCGGCCTGCTCTCGCAGGGCGGGTTCGCTCACGCCGACGCCGGAATGGGCAAGCAGGGTGAGGGTGGCCAGCACGGTGTCGTGCAACAAGCGGGCGTCTTGACGGCGGCGAGCCTCCATTTCGCTCGCGGCTCGTTCCGCACTGTACGCCCTGCTCATGCTGGTGATTCTGCGTACCGTCTGGGGCGCCATCCGGCCGAGCCATACCGCCAAAACGGCGCAGAACATCCAGCCGATCAGCGTGAGTGCGAACGCGCGCGGTGCGGGCCCGCTGGAGACCGCCAGGGCGACGCCGAGCGTCGCGAACGTGAGGACGAAGCATCCGGCCAACAGCACGACGTTGCGTCTGTCGATGCCTACCGAGATCGCGACGGATGCGATACTCCCGCCCGCGAGCAGCACAAGCGCGCTCGAGGTGGCGGGGTTCGCGAGCCCACCGAGCAGGCCGATCAGCAGGATCGCCCCGATCGCGACCAGGACGATCGCGAACGGCTCGACGCCCGATCGCGAGCGCGGCATGCGCACGGATGCCGCGCCGATCAGCACGAGACACACGCCGACGGCGAGATACAGCGCCGCACTGGGCAGCGCGCCGGGCAGGCTGACACACGCCAATGCCGCACCGGTTGCGATCAGGCACATACAACGGCCCGTCTCTGACAGTAACCGGCTGCTCTCACTGCGACTGCGTGGCATTACTGCTCCGAGACCCCCAAACGCACCCCACCGGTGCACACCTGGACTTCACTTTAGTCGTGGAGCAGCCGCCGCAGCTGCGCACCGATCGCGTCGTCTTCGATCAGGAAGGCGTCGTGCCCGAATGGGGAGTTGATCAGGGCGAATGAGCTTCCGTCGATGTTGCCGGATAGCTGGGCCGCGATCTCAGCCTGTCCCTCGATCGGGAACAGCCGGTCGCTGTCGATGCCGACCACGAGCGCGCGCGCCGTGACACGGTCGAGGGCCTGAGCGACGCTCCCGCGGCCGCGGCCGATGTCATGCGAATTCATTGCATCGACCAGGGTGATGTAGCTGTTCGCGTCGAAGCGTCGTGTGAACTTGTTTCCGTGGAAGTCCAAGTAGGACTCGACCGCAAAGCGCCCACCTTGCCCGAGCGGACTGATCTCGCTCTGCCAGGTGCGAAGGAAGCGCGCGTTCAGTTCGCTCGCGCTGCGATAGTTGAGCAACGCCATCCTCCGGGCCAAGGCGAGCCCGCGGTGCGGCCCCTCGCCGGCGGCTGCCTCGTAGTAGTTGCCGCTCCGGAACAGCGGATCGGTCTGGATCGCCTCGACTTGCACCGAGTTGAGTGCGAGTTGGTCGGCGGTCGAATACGGTGGGGCGGCGATCACCGCGAGATTCTCGACGCGCTCTGGGTATTCGATCGCCCACTCAAGCGCCTGCATGCCACCCATCGATCCGCCGATCACTGCAGCCCAACGACCGATGCCGATGACGTCGGCAAGTCCGGCTTGCGCGGCGACCTGGTCGCGGATGGTCGTGAACGGAAACCGCGGGCCCCACTCGTAGCCGTCAGGAGCCAGCGAGGCAGGCCCGGTCGATCCTTGACAGGCGCCGAGCATGTTCGGCACGACCACGAACCAGCGGTCGGTGTCGATCGCCAGCCCCGGCCCGACGATTCCGCCCCACCAACCCGGCGTCGGATGCCCGGGCGACGGCGCCCCGATCACGTGGCTGTCGCCGGTCAGCGCGTGTAACACCAGCACGGCGTTGTCTCTCGCGGCGTTCAGTCGCCCCCAGGACTCGTAGGCGATGCGAACGTAGGGGAGCGAGCCGCCGCTTTCGAATTCGAACGCGCCGAGCCCGGCGAACTGGCGTCCGTCTTCCGGGTCGCTCTCTCGCCACGCGCCGCTCGCGGGCGGTTTGCCGAGCAATGCGCGCGCATCCGCATCGGTGATGAACCGCGACGGCACCGTGTCTGCTGATGTCTGCCACTCCATATGGCCTAATTGTGCCGGTCTGCGGGTGTTGTCCGCGCCATGTTACGTGCGCGCGGCGCAGCGGCACCGACGCTCGACCGGGCCGGGACGGCGAAGGGCCGGGCAACGGAATACCCGTCGCCCAGCCCTTCCCGTGCGCTGCTGTGTTACGCGGACGTGTGCGACTGCGCGACGGCTCGTGCGGCCGCCAGGCCCACCTCGAGGTCTGCCTTGATGTCGTCGATGTTCTCAAGCCCGACGGAGAGCCGAACTAGGCCCGGCGTGACACCCGCCGTCAACTGCTGCTCAGGAGACAGCTGCGAGTGCGTCGTCGAAGCCGGGTGGATCACGAGCGAGCGCACGTCGCCGATGTTGGCGAGGTGGCTGAACAGGGTGAGGTTGTCCACGAGCGCGCGGCCGGCATCCACCCCGCCCTTCAACTCGAACGAGAGCACCGCGCCGACGCCTTTCGGCGTGTACTTGTTGGCGAGCGCGTACCACGGACTCGACGGCAGACCGGCATAGGCAACCGATGCGACGTCGTCGTGGTTCTCCAACCACTCGGCGACCTCCTGTGCGTTCTGCACGTGTCGCTCCATGCGCAAAGACAGCGTCTCAATGCCCTGGATGAGCTGCCACGAGCTGGCCGGGGCGATCGCTGAACCGAGATCGCGCAGCAATTGCACGCGCGCCTTGATGATGTAGGCGAGGCCGTCGCCGACCGCGGCGGTGTAGCTGACGCCGTGGTAGGACTCGTCAGGAAGCGTGAGGCCCGGGAACTTTTCGACATTCTTCGACCACTCGAAGTGGCCGCCGTCGACAATGACACCGGCGATGATCGTGCCGTGGCCGCCGAGGAACTTCGTCGCAGCGTGCACGACGATGTCCGCGCCGTGCTCGAGCGGACGCAGCAGATACGGCGTGGCGATCGTGTTGTCGACGATCAGGGGGATTCCGTTGCTGTGTGCGATCTCGGCAACGGTCTCGATGTCGAGCACATTGATCTTCGGGTTTCCGATGGTCTCAGCGAAGAGCAACTTCGTGTTCGGGCGGATGGCGCGGCGCCACTCCTCAGGATCATCCTGGTCTTCGACGAACGTCGTCTCGATGCCCAGCTTGGCCAGGGTGTACTTGAACAGGTTGTAGGTTCCGCCGTACACGGCTGCGGACGAGACGATGTGGTCACCCGACTGGGCGATGTTCAGCACCGCGAAGGTCGTCGCCGACATCCCGGAGGAGAGCACGAGGCCACCGGTTCCGCCCTCGAGTGCGGCGACGCGTTCCTCCACGACCGCGGTGGTCGGGTTCTGGATGCGCGTGTAGATGTTGCCGAACTCGGCGAGGGCGAACAGACTTTGCGCGTGGTCTGCGCTGTTGAACACGTACGACGTGGTCTGGTAGATCGGCGTTGCACGCGAGTTCGTCGTGGGGTCGGGCGCTGCGCCCGAGTGGATCTGTTTGGTCTCGAACTGCCACTGCGCGGCGTCGGTCATGGTGTCTCCTCGACAGAATCGGTCTTCGGGTTGGCGAGGCCTGCTATGCCTCTTACTCTGCTGAGAGTATGCATTGACGTGTTGAAGGGCAAACGGGAGCGCAATGTGGCGTAATCATGGTTGAGGCCGATCGATTCACGGTTGCAAGGCTCGACACGCGAAAATAGGTGTATGACGATTCGACGAGTTGTGGTAACCGGGGCGAGTTCAGGGATTGGTGCGGCCACTGTTCGGCTGTTTCGCGCGCACGGCTGGGAGGTTGTGGCCGTTGCTCGGCGTCGCGACCGCCTGGAGGCGCTGGCCGCGGAGACCGGTGCGCGTTTCTTCGTCGCCGATGTCACCGACCAGTTGCAGGTCGATCGGTTGCGTGCCGATTTGCAGGCGAGCGGTGGCGCGCACGCGCTGATCAACAACGCTGGCGGCGCGGTCGGACTGGACACCGTCGAGAAATCGGCTGCCGACGACTGGCAGCAGATGTTCGATGTCAACGTGCTCGGCACGAAGCGCATGATCAGCGCGCTGCTTCCGCTGCTGCGCCAGGCCGCGGCATCCGATGGTCACGCGGACATCGTGACGGTGACGTCGATCGCCGGCCACACAGCCTATCTCGGCGGAGGCGGCTACAACGCCGCGAAATTTGCGCAGCACGCGCTGACCGAGGTACTCCGGCTCGAACTGAACGGCGAGCCGATCCGCGTGATCGAGGTAGCCCCAGGGATGGTGCACACCGACGAATTCGCGCTTGTCCGTTTCGGCGGCGATCAGACGCGAGCAGACGCCGTTTATGCGAACGTGCCGGACCCGCTGACCGCTGACGACGTCGCCGAGACGATCGTCAACGCCGTCGAGCGCCCCGCCCACGTCGACCTGGACCTGATCGTGATCAAGCCCGTCGCACAGGCGGCGCCGACGCGCTTCCACAAAGGCCCGCTGCACGTGGCAGAAGTCGGCTGAACGCAAGCGGTCGCGCGCGGTAACGTATTCGTCGTGGCACCAACGACGGGAGAGCGACTGTGACGGAACCCAGTGTGATCGAATCTGCCGACGAGCGCGAAGTGCTGGGCTGGCTCGAGTTCGGGGACGCATCCCGCGAACTTGCGACAGCCGTTCTGGAAGGCGGGTTCGAGCCGGACTTCGTGATTGCGATCGCGCGCGGCGGACTGTTGCTGGCCGGTGCGATCGCGTACGCACTCGACACCAAGGCGTGCGGTGCCCTCAACGTGGAGTTCTATACCGGCGTCGATGAACGGCTGCCGGAGCCTGTTCTGCTGCCGCCGATGCTCGACAACGAGGCGATCGCCGGCAAGCGTGTGCTGTTGGTCGACGATGTGTCCGATTCGGGCAGGACGCTCGACCTCGTGGTCACGCTGCTGGAGACATACGGCGCAGCGGTGCAGACCGTGTGTCTCTACAGCAAGCCGCGCACCGTGCGGGAACCTGACTACGTCTGGCACAAAACCGACCGCTGGATCACGTTTCCGTGGTCGGCACTTCCCCCGGTGACCGTCGGAGTATGAGCTCCGCCAAAAGCCTCGCGGAACTGGCGGCCGACGGGTCGATGGACCAGGGTTGGGCGGGCGCGCTCGAGCCTGTCGCCGGTCGGATCGCGGCGATGGGACAGTTCCTCAGAGCCGAGAACGCGGCAGGGCGCGCATACTTGCCTGCCGGTGCGAACGTGCTGCGAGCGTTCGGCTATCCGCTCAGCGGAGTCAGAGTGTTGATCGTGGGGCAGGATCCGTATCCGACACCGGGGCATCCGATCGGATTATCGTTCGCAGTCGACCGGCAGGTGCGACCGATTCCGCGCAGCCTGCAGAACATCTACAAGGAATTGCACGCCGACCTCGGCGTCGCACCGCCCGCGCACGGCGATCTGACCTCGTGGGCGGCCGGAGGCGTGATGCTGCTGAACCGCGTGCTGACAGTTCAGCAGGGCAACCCGGGTTCGCATCGCGGAAAGGGCTGGGAACAGGTCACAGAGCACGCGATCGCCACTCTGGTGGCCCGTGAGGCACCGCTTGTCGCAATCCTGTGGGGGAGGGATGCCGGCACTCTCCGGCCGCTGCTCGGCGCCACGCCGATCGTCGCGTCAGCGCATCCGAGCCCGATGTCTGCCGATCGCGGGTTCTTCGGGTCGAAGCCGTTCAGCCGCGCCAACGAGCTGTTGGCCGCACAGGGTGCAGACCCTGTCGACTGGTCGCTGCCGGCGTAACGTGCCGCCGGCAGATGGCCGCACGTCGAAGTCGAAGATCACTCGACCACCGATTGTTCCTCGCTACTCGACACTCGCCGCGCACTCGTGCGATCGCGTCCGCCGCCGCCGTTGGTGGTGCTCAAAGTGCTTTTTCGCCTCGGGTCAAGCAGCGTTTTGCGCACCACAAAATTGGAGGGGCATCCGGCGCCGATGCGGGGAGCCGCGCACGTCCGTTGAGTTGCCTTGCGAAGGGTCATTCAGGGCAACTCAGCGGGGGTCGATACGGGTCTGGACTTGACGAGGCCTTGCAATTCAGGTTTACCTGCGCGGCAGTCGGGAAACGGTCGATACCGTCGTGAGCCGACGGACGCTGCTCGCGTAACACGCCGGACATACGCGGCGATTACGCTTAAGCCCGTGCTGGAAGAGGAATACGAGACCCGCAGGCGGCTCCCGCCGCATCTGCGCAAGAAGGCACTGCCGGATGCGCCGTTCGACTTCACCATTCGGGAAGCGCGTGAAAGCGACCTTGCCGACGTGCGGGAGATCTACAACCACTACGTCGCCAACAGCACCGTAACCTTCGACGAGGATGCGATGACGTTGCGTGAGTGGCGGTCGAAATTCGCATATCTACATCGACTCGGGATGCCGTTCATCGTTGCGGTGTCACCGCGCGATCAGATTCTCGGCTACGCACTGGTTTCCCCATGGAAGCAGAAGAGGGCTTACCGATTCACGGTTGAGAATTCGATCTACCTGGGCGCGGCATCCACCGGGAAAGGGCTCGGGCATGCCCTGCTTGCAGAGTTGATCGAGCGCTCGAAGGCGGCAGGGCTCAAGGAGATGATCGCTGTCGTCGCCGACAAGGGAGCAGCCGCGTCAATCCGTTTGCACGAGAGTTTCGGCTTCACCGAGATCGGCCGGATGGGTAGGGTCGGCTTCAAATTCGACCGCTGGCTCGGCACGATCCTGATGCAGAAAAGCCTCAAATAGCGCTGCCCGTCAGCGCAGGAATGCCGCAAACTCTCCGCGCTGTGGGGGACATTCTGAGCGTTCGCTAGCGACACGTTATCAATCCGTTACTTTTGCTGGCCTTAAGACCAGAACCGTCGTAGATTGACTTCACCGCCATCGACGGCTGACTTTCTTGAGGCGGCCGCGGTGGGGCTTGAAACAATCGGGGCCTGCATTCTCGCGAGCGAGATGCAGGCCCTGTCCAGGCCTGGGCGGTGAGCGCAGGACTGGCCCGGCTACCTACCGGGGATGCTGCCATCCTCTTGGAGCGCCGCGAAACCTCGGTCAGCACCAGTTCGCCGCTGTCCACGTCGTAGTCGAACAGTTCGGCGTAGCGTCCCCAGTCGATCGCGATCTGCAACTGTCGCTTGGCGTTCGCGTCGGATAAACCTCGACGGAGCAGGTCGAGGAAGAAATCGTCACGGATCGAACCGTCGTCCGTGTTCTCCAGCGTTCGACAGATCGTTCGCACCAAGGGTGCACGCTCGACCACGAGCGCTGCGAACAACTGTTTGCTGCGTTGAATGTCCGCAGTGTGCCAAGCGCGGCCGGTTTCGGTCAGGAACGCGTCGACACCGTCGAGCTCGAGCAGCCCGAGCATCGACGCCGCATCAACCAGTGGCAGCAGGTCGTCGACCTCGAAGAGCAGTTCCGAGGCGAGATCGGGAAGGTCGGTTGAGGCGCACGGTCACTTCGGCCTTGAAGTGCCCGGGATTCGCTCCGAGCACCAGTACGCGATCGGCGAGCATCACCGCTTCTTCAATGTTGTGTGTCACGATGCAGATGCACTTGGTCGGGAAATCGTCGCGCGCCCACAACGACATCAACTCAGACCGCAGGTTCTCCGCTGTCAGCACGTCGAGTGCGCTGAACGGCTCGTCCATCAGCAGCGCATCCGGCTGGAGCACGAGCGCGCGGGCGAAGCCGACACGTTGCCGCATGCCGCCGGACAGCTCCTTCGGGTATGCGGTCTCGAAGCCGTCGAGGCCGATCAGATCGATGGCCGCCAACGCCCGCCGTCGGCGTTCGGCTCGCGGCACTCCGCGCGCCTCGAGCCCAAGCTCGACGTTCGCCTGAATGGTCAGCCACGGCATCAGCGCGAACGATTGGAATACCATGCCCACGGATGCGTTCGCCCCGGTCAGCTGCACGCCTTTGGCACGTACGATTCCATCGGTCGGCTCAATCAAGCCGGCGATCGTGCGCAGCAGAGTGGATTTGCCCGAGCCCGATTTGCCCAGCAGAGCGACGATCTCCCCGGCACGCAACTGAAGCGAGACGTCATCGAGCACGGAAAGCTTCGTGCCGCCGGCGCTGGTGAAGGTCTTCGACACGTGCTCGACGCTGATGATCGGGTCGAGCGCCGGCCCCGACTCGCGTGTGATGTTGGTCATGGTGTCTCCTTCAGCGGATTCAGGTCAGCGGTCAGTATGAGAAGCCGGTTTCGGCGAGTCGATACAGTCGCCGCCAGAACAGCCGGTTGACGCCGACGACGAACACGCTCATCACGGCGACGCCGATCGACGCGTTCCAGGCGCCGCCGGCGGCTGTGATGCCGCCGGTGACGAACGCAGAGAAGATCGCGGGCAGAATAAGCGTGCGCCAGCGCAGCCGGCGGCTCAGCCGCAGGTTGGTGGATGCTTCGCGCAGGTCGTTCGGGATCGCGCTCGCGCCCGCAATCACGTTGAACAGGATGTACCACTGAGCTCCGAGTGCCATGAGCAGAATGCCGCCCCAGTTCAGGCTGATGCCGGTGGCCACGAGTGCTGCGGTCACGATCGGGAAGAGGAAGTTCGCGGGGAAGCTGGCGAACACCTGCACGATCGGCTGTGCCAACCGGCTGACCCGAGGGTTCATGCCGATCCAGACGCCGATCGGTACCCAGATCAGGGTGGAGACGATCAACAGTGCGACCACCCGGCCGAAGGTGACGAGGCCCAGCGCGAACGCGTGAGCCCACTCGGCCAATCCAATCGTGCGGCTCGTCCAGAGCAGCATCTCGGTGGCGCCCCACACCACGAACGCGCCGACGATGATCCAAAACACGACGTCGCCCGCTCGGCGCCGGGAAAGGTTCGTGCCCATCCGCACATCCGCGAGCCCGAAAGGCCGGGTGATGACATCCAGTGCGTGAGCGATCGGACGAAGCACGAGGCCGACCAGGTGCGGCAGGCGCGACCGACGCAGCACGTCGAAGACGAGGCTGCGTGGAGCGGCCCCACTTTTCGAGTCCTCGTTGCGAAAACGCTCAGCCCACGCGGTCAGCGGTCGCCAGAAGAAGAAGTTGACACCGATCACCATCACTACCATGACGACACTGGCCAGGATGATCTGGTCGATGTTGCCGTGATCGGCAGCGGTCGCGACGTAGCTGCCGATGCCGGGCAGGGCGTAGGTCTTGTTGTTGACGCTGATCACCTCGCTGGCGACGAGGAAGAACCATCCGCCGCCGAAGCTCATCATGCCGTTCCAGACCAGCGGGATCATGCCTCCTGGGACATCGAGGTTCCAAAACCGCTGCCATTTGGTCAACCGCAGGAGCCGGGCTGCCTCGTCCAGATCGCGTGGCTGAGTGATCAGCGACTGGTAGAAGGCGAAGGTCATGTTCCAGGTCTGCGACGTGAAAATCGCAAAGATCGACGCGCATTCCAGCCCGAGCATGTTGTTCGGGAACAGCGTCAGCCAGACGGCCAGCGTGACCGACAGGAATCCGAGCACCGGCACGGACTGCAGGATGTCCAGGATTGGAATCAGCACAGCGCCCGCCCGCCGCGACCGGGCGGCCGCGGTCGCGTAGACGAGGCTGAAGGCCACCGACACCGCCAATGCCACGAACATCCGCAACAACGAACGTGCGGCGTAATAGGGCAGGTCCCACGGGTTCGTGGACACTGTCGTCGGTGCGGTCTGTGCGGTGAACGGCGAGAGGATGCCGTGCGAAAGCGAGATGACGATGTAGAACGAGACGACCACCGCCAGCAAGACGATGACGTCGGCCGCGAGGCGCCCCCGGGCACGCACGATGCCGACCTCGTGCGAGAACGGGCGCAGCAATGTCATGTTGGCCTCCAAGGACACGGGCGAAGTGCCAGAGGCCGCGCTGTCGCGGGCGGCCTACGGTTGGGATCGGGGTGGGATGCACGGACTATGACTGTCTGACTTCATGCATCTCACCTCCGGTACTGCGCGTGTTCGGGACCGGCATGGCGCCGGCGGCCTCGCCCACTATAAGTCGAACGACAACAATAGTCAACCAGTTGCGCAAGTGAATCGACTGTGCAAGCCTGGTCTGATCATGGACGTCAATCCGGTTTCCGTCACGGCCGCGCAACTCGAGGTCGCTGCGGCAACGTTCGATCTGCTTTCGGTCGCTCCGCGGCTCAACCTGGTCGTCATCCTCGCCTCGGGCGAATCCGATGTCAGCACACTGGCGAAGTTGAGCGGGCAGGCCATCCCCGCGGCCAGTCAGCAGTTGGCGAAGCTGCGCGCGGCAGGGATCGTTGCGGCCAGACGTGAGGGCCGCCGGCAGTTGTACCGGGTCGACGATCCGCACATCCTGACCGTGATCGAGCAGATGTTCCGGCACATCGGGCCGGAGGGAACCATCGTGCCCGCGCCGTCGGCGCCCGGGAGGCCGACCGCGCGACGCGCGCGCCGACCGCGGTTCACGGCGGTCAGTGGCGGATAGAGCGCTGCGCCGGTGCGCGCACCCGTCAGAGCGTTATGTCGATGACGCTGTGGCCGATCACCGCGAGCACGGTGCCGATCGCCGATAACACGCCCGCGATGGCAAGCACGCCGGGATGCGCCAGCGTGATCACGAACCGCCGCACGCGGGGCACCGCATCCAGAAAAGTGTCCGGCAATTCTGTGCGGGCCGGCACCGCGCGCCATCCGCGCAACCGCAGCAGGAACCACGAACACCGCATGATCAGCCCAAGCCAGATCAGAATCGAGACGATGGGTGTGATCGCGCCCATCAGCTCGAAACCGCTGCCGAGCACCTGGCTCTCCTTGTTCTCCCCGAGCAATTGGATCAGCGACGAGATGGATGCGCCGATCACGATCGACACCGTCCAGGCGATGAAGCCGAAGACGACCGCCGCGAATCGGGCCACGAAGTGCGTCAGGATCGACTCCGTCTGCAGAAGTTGGTAGCGCGGCGTCACCCACAGACAGAGTGCAGTTGCCGTCAGGGACGGAATCACGATCAGGATCGTCGCTACCGTGAAAACCCAGCCCGGGATGTCGGTCAGTTCCTCCGTCAGCGCGAGTGCAGCCCAGATCGCCACCCACAGCCAGATCAGAAGGAGGCCGTGGCGTACGAAGAAGTCGGGCAACAGGCGATCCACGCGTCGCGCGAATGCACTTGTCCCGGGCAGACGTGCGCGCCGAAACCCGAGGAGTTCAGGGCGTTGCGCGGACTGCGGTGGCTGCGGCGTCGTCACAGCTTCACCCTAGCGGTGGTGTCGTGCCGCGTAGGCTCGACACATGGCCGAACTGCATGATCTCACCGCACTCGAACAGTGGCAGGAGCTGCAGAAAGGCACGTTCTCCCCACTGGAGCTGACAGAACACTACCTGGCGCGCATCGAACGATTCAATCCGGAGCTCGGCGCATTCGTGACGGTGACGGCGGATGCCGCGCGCGAACGCGCAGCGCACGTCGCGGCATCCGTTCCAACATCCGCTGTGCTGTGGGGCTTGCCGTTCGGTGACAAAGACCTGTGGCTGCGTGCCGGCGTGCCAGCCGGATTCGGCTCCCGCCTGATGGCGGGCTACGTGCCGGACACCACGGATGAGATCGTACAGACCCTGGACGCCGCCGGCGCGATCAGCCTCGGCAAGACCAACGCACCGGAATTCGGGCTGCCGTCGTACACGGAGTCGCTGGCGGCACCGCCTGCACGTAACCCGTGGAATCCAGCGCTCGGTGCCGGAGGTTCCAGCGGTGGCGCAGCAGTTGCGGTATCCAGCGGCATGTTGCCGTTCGCGCCGGGTTCAGACGGGGGAGGCTCCGTTCGTATTCCCGCCGCGGCATGCGGTCTCGTCGGCGTGAAACCGTCGCGCGGTCTTGTGCCGGCCGGCAGCGGCATCGACTCCCTTGCCGGCCTGGTCGTCGACGGTCCGCTCGCGCGAACGGTGACGGATGCCGCGCTGCTGCTCGATGGCATGATCTCCCGCACCCACGGTCGCATCGATCACCACTTCACGCTGCGTGCGCCGGGCGGCGATGAGCCGTACCTGGCCAGCGCCGTGCGCGGCGAGGGCCGATTCCAACTCGGCGTGATGACGACCTCGGCCTGGGATGGCGCATACGAGATCACGATCGAACCGGACGCGCATGCCGCGCTCGACATCGCCATGGCCGAGTTCGCCGCTCTCGGCCACGGCATCGAGGAGACCGCGTTGGCCGCAGAGGACACGTACGCAGATGCGTTCCGCACGATCTGGCAGGCCGGTGCAGCTCGGATTCCCGCAGAGGGGGAGGCCGAGGAGTTGCTCGAACCGCTCACCCGCTGGCTGGTGCGGCAGGGCCGCAGTCTGAGCGCTCGCACGCTCAGCTCTGCGCTCTCGGCCCTCGCCTCCTACGAGCGGTCGTTCATCGCACAATTAGCAAGCTTCGACGCCGTGCTGACACCGGCCCTGGCGATGACGCCGCGGCCGATCGGGTGGTACGACAGCGAAGATGCCGAGCACAACTTCGAACAGCAGGTGCAATACACACCGTTCACCTCAATGGTGAATGTGACCGGCTTGCCGGCGATCGTGCTTCCCGTGCATCAGACGGCGGACGGTCTGCCAATGGGGGTGCAGCTGATCGGCCGCCCGGGCGGCGAGGCGACGCTGTTCGCACTCGGTGCGCAACTGGAGCGGCGCATCCGCTGGTACGAACGCCACCCCGCGTCCTGGTGAGGCGTGCCCACGCCCGTGCCGCCCGTGCGCGATCATTAGGTAAGGCATGCCTATACTGGAGGCGAAATGATTGAGCCAGATCACGCCACGCACACGAGCCGCACGGCGCATCACGATGACCGCGCGCAGTACCTCGTCATTGGTGATGAGACGTCGCTGGCCCAGCTGCAGAGCGGACTCGCGCTGTTGCCGCTGTGCGCTCGCGGCCGTGTGTTTGTCGAAGTCGGCACGCCGCAGGACGAGTTCATTCTGGGCGTTCCGTTGCGGATGACCGTGACCTGGCTTCCGCGTTCCGCCCGGGCCGGCCGCCCGGGCACTGCAACGCACTGCGCACCGGGGGAGGCGGTCGCCCGAGCAGTCCGAGCCTGGACTGCTGAAATGCTGTGCGACGGGCCCGGCTCGACGCACGCGATCTTGACCGGCGACTACCGTGCCGTCGCGGGCATCTACGAGCACCTCGTCGAGGATGTCGCCATGCCCGTCTCCTCGATTGCGACGCCGAGCGCATTCGGGCTATCCGGCTCCCGCTGACGCTTCCGGCCCCGCTGAAGCTTTCCGGCCCTCTCTGACGCGTCTCGGCCCGAGCGCATGCGTGCCGTCAGTGTGGGCTGAGCCCAACTAAGCGAGCGGAGACCGCCCACAAATCTCGGGCGACCTGCGGATCCCGCGCCTGATGATTCACCCGTCCTCCCGGGGTCAACCGGTCGAAGTACGTGCCGCTCGGAGCGCCGATCGGTGCGCTGCCGGCCAGCGCAATCAGCGGCTCCGCGCCGTGCGCCGGGCTGATCCCGTAGTGGCCGCGGGTGACCACATGTCCGACTTTGACCAGCGGCGAGGTCGCTCCGAACCCCGTGACGACGGTGCCGGGATGGAATGAGTACGCGCGGATGCCGGTTCCTGTTGTGCGCTCGGCCAGTTCTCTGACGAACAGGATGTCGGCGAGCTTCGACGTGCCGTATGCTCGCCAGCCGCCCAGCCATGGGCGCGCCTGCCAGTCGAGGTCGTCCAGCCTCAACTGTGCGAAAAGGTTGGCCATGCTGGCCGTCGAGACGACGCGCACCGGGGCATCCGTCGCCGATTCGATCAGCCGTGGGAGCAGCAGATTCGTGAGCAGGAACGGGGCCAGGTGGTTCGATTGGATCGTGCGTTCGTGGCCGTCGACGGTCATCGCGCGTGTGGAGACCAGACCGCCAGCATTGTTCGCCAGCACATCGATGCGATCGTAGCGCGTGAGGAGCGCCTCGGCGAGGGCGCGCACGTCATCCAGATGATCGAAGTCCGCGAGGTACGCCTCACCGCCGATGCGCGCGGCGATGGCCTTGGTGCGGTCCGCGTTGCGGCCGACGACGGCCACGTGAGCGCCCTGTCCTGCCAGTGCCACGGCCGCGACTGCCCCGATTCCGGAACTTGCTCCCGTCAACACGATCGTCGACGTGTGATCGGTCATACATAGCCGCCTTTCTGCAAGCCCGCCTCGATCTCGAACCGGTTTTTCAGCGGGTCGCGCCCGGCGACGAGATACAGCACCGGCATCAACATGCCGTAGCGCTGCCATTGCCGTTTGTGCACTGCTTCGTGCTCGAGGATCTCGTCCGTCACGTTTTCGTGCGTCAGATAACACCCGCCGACGCAGGAACCCCCGCGACCGAACGTCCATTTCGGCATGCCGCGGAAGACGAACAGGCCCTCGCGACGTTCGATCCGCCCGGTGCTCCAGATGAAACCCCAGACCAGGCCGACGGCCGTCGCGTACGCATATCCGGCAGCGCTGAGCGGCGAGTTGAGAATGAGCGCTGTGATGCCACGCACGTTATTCGGTTGGCCTTCCATACGTTTCGAGGAGTCGCAACCACACTTCGCTCAGTGTGGGATACGACGGCACCGCGTGCCACAGTCGGGCGAGCGGAACCTCGCCGACGATCGCGATGGTCGCAGAGTGAAGCAGCTCACCGACATCCGCCCCGACGAAGGTCGCGCCGAGCAGCACAGTGCGATCCTCATCGACGATCATTCGCGCCTGGCCGACATAGCCATCGGCGTTGATGCTCGCCCCGGCAACACCGCTGATCGGATAATCCACGACGCGGATGCGATAGCCCGCCTTCTGCGCACTCGCGGCGGTCAGACCGACGGATGCGACCTCCGGGTCGGTGAACGTCACCTGCGGTACTGCGGTGTGATCGGCTGTTGCAACGTAGGTGCTCCACGGCGCAGTGGGCAGGGTTCTGCCTTTCGCGCGCGCCGCGATCGCGTCGCCGGCGATGCGGGCCTGGTATTTGCCCTGATGCGTGAGCAGCACGCGATGGTTGACGTCGCCGGCGGCGTAGAGCCAGTCGCCCGCGAGCGCATCGTCGGCATGGCCCGGACCGGGGTGAGAGACGAGCATCGTGTCGTCCACGTGCAGCCAGTCGCCGGGAGTCAGGCCGATCGTCTCAAGTCCCAGCTCGAGCGTTGCAGGGACGCGACCGGTCGCGACGAGAACCTCTTCGGTCGAGATGGTCTGGCCGTCGCTCAGGGTCAACTCGACGTTGCCCGCGCCTGCAGCTCCCGAAGCCGCTCTGCGTGCGAGTGTCACAGTCCGATTCAGGTGCAGCGACACGCCCAAATCCTCCAATGACGTGCGAACCAGTTCGCCCGCGAACGGCTCCTGGTTGCCGAGGAGTCCGCTCCGCGAGATCAGTTCGACTCGGGTGCCGAACCCCGCGTACGCGGTCGCCATTTCAACCGCGACGACTCCGCCGCCGATGATCGCGAGCGATGCCGGAGCCGTCTGTGCGCTCGTTGCGTCCTTACTGGTCCAGGGGGCGACATCCGCGAGTCCTGGTGTGTCAGGCAGCATCGACATTGAGCCCGTGCACAGTGCGACGGCATGGCGGGCGCGCACGACCGTCGTTGATCCGTCAGCGCCGGTGACTGCGAGTTCGCGCGGGGCGGTGATGCGCGCATGCCCACGGAGCAGGTCGATGCCGGCACCGGTCAGCCAGTCGACCTGGCCGTCGTCTTTCCAGTTGCTGGTGATCGCATTGCGTCGCTGCAGAACCGCCGCAACATCGAGCTCGCCGGTGATAGTCTCACGCACGCCGCCGACCTTACGCGCTGCGCGCAGCAGTGCCGCACTGCGCAGGAGTGCCTTCGACGGCATGCAGGCCCAGTACGAACACTCGCCGCCGACCAGTTCCGCCTCGACGATGAGTGTCTTCATTCCACCCTGAACCGCTCGATCGGCAACGTTCTCACCGATCGCGCCGGCCCCGATCACGATGACGTCATACTCGCTGTCAGTCATGTCGAAAGCCTATGCCCCGGATGGCCCCGCGGCTCCCTCGTCCCGACTCGATGGAGCGTGCGCGGTCAGCGGCCCACGAACTCGGGCGCGCTGCGCGTGAGGAATGCGCGCATGCCGATGGCGGCATCCTCGCTGGCGGCCAGTCGCACGAGCGTCGGCTGCAGCTCCGCCTCCGCTGCAGCGTCGCCATCGCGCACAGCACGCTTCGCGTTCGCCAGGGCAGCCTGCACAGCCAGCGGTGCCTGTGCGGCGATGCGCTCTGCGATCGCAAGGGCGGTGTCGAACTGGTCTCCGTCCGGCACGACCTCCTGCACGAGTCCGATCCGATGCGCCTCGGTCGTGTCGAACAGTTCGCCGGTCAGTATCCACCGCATCGCGCTGCCCCAGCCGACGGCGCGAGGGAAGCGGAGCGTCGCCCCGCCGAACGGCAGGATGCCGCGGCTGACTTCAACCTGTCCGAACCGTGTCGAAGCAGCAGCGACCGCGACGTCGCTGGCGAGGATCAGTTCGATGCCCAGCGTCAGGCAGGTGCCCTGAACGGCGATCACGACCGGCTTGCTCAGCAGGACGCCGTCGACCTGCCAGGGATTGATGCCACCGGCCGGCACCATGTCGATGCCGTCCTGGCCGATTCGCGCAGCGACATCCGCGAGGTCGAGGCCGCCGGTGAAGTGGTCACCGACCGCGTACACCAGGCCGACCCGCAACTCGGGGTCACGTTCGAGCTCGCCGTAGGCAAGGCTCAACTCTTGCAACATGCGGAAGTCCGCGGCATTGCGTTTTTCCGGGCGATTGAAACCGATCAAAAAGACGTGCCCACGTCGTTCGGTCAGGATGCGCGGTTGGGGCTCTGCGGAGGACTCGCTCATGTATCGAGGCTACCGCGACGCCGTCAGGGCAGCGAGCGTGCGCAGGATGACGGACAGGTCGGCGCTCGCGGCATCCGGTGACGACGGCGCGAAGCCGGTCACGGCCGCACCGCTCACAGGGAATCGTGCCCGAACGGCGCGGATCGTGTCGGCGAGTGCCTCGGGCGCCACCCCGAACGGCTCCGGGGAGCCGACCCCGGCGATCGCGGACGGGTCCAGCACGTCGAGGTCGACGTGCACGTACACGGATGTCGCGCCGGTCGCCTCGAGTGCGGCGAGCGTGGCATCCGGAGTCACCAATTCCTCGACCGTGATCAGGCGGATGCCGGACACGTCCAGGTACGCGCTCTCGGCGTCATCGAGTGCTCGCGTTCCGGCCAGAACCACATGATCTGGTCTGAGCACGGCTGTTCCCGTCGACGCGAGACCCTCCGCGCCTTCGCCCAGCAGGGCCCGAAGCGCCATGCCACCGAACGAGCCTGACAGGGAGGATTCGGGTGTGTTGAGGTCTCCGTGGGCGTCGAGCCACAGCAGCGCCACACTGCCAGGCTCCGCGACCATCACGGCGTGCTGAACGGCCGGAGCGTCGGCTCCGCAATCCCCGCCGATGAGCACAACCGTTTCGCGGAGCGCGCGCAAGGCCGCTTCGACTTTTTCGCGCACACCGAGCAGCGCGGAGTATCGGTGTACACCGGTGCCCAGCGACTCACCCGCCTCGGTCGGAATCTCGACGACGGTGGTGGCGCTCGAAGGCAGATCGCCGACGATCGCGTTCGCTCCGTCGATCAGGCGCATTGCGCGCGAAGAGCCGGAACCCTGCCACTCGGGCACCACGAGAAAGTGAGTCGACACGGGTTTTACCCTACCCGGGAGTGCGACCGTCCGGCGCGACGGATTGTGCGCGTTCGAGCTCGCTTCGGATGAGCGGGGTGAGTCGATCTTCGAAGACGAACTGCGACGCTCGGGCGCGCAGTCGAGCGCTCCACCGGATGCGGCCGCGCTCATCTGGGCGTGCACTGAACGGTTCGTAGTCGCTGGAGTTGGCCAGACGCCAACGCTCGTGCGGATCGACCTGCTGGTGGACTTCGACGTATTCGCTACCGGGCATGCGCACGATCCGGCCGGTGACGATGATCACCACGATGCAGGCGAGGGTGACGACGCCGAACATGCTCGACCGGTGGTTCGGCACCCGCCGCTTCCGCAACTCAACAGCGAAGTCGGCGAGCTGGCGTCCAACCGCCGATCGACTGCGCAGATACCGACCGGCCCGCTCGCTGACGGCCAAGCCTGGGGCCACCATTTTCCCTGTCCTTTCGCCCTGTGAGTACGCCACTCACTAGATAGGACAAGACAGGCGTTGCTTTTGTGACACCGTCAACTGACGCCGTGGCTGCAGCGCCCACGGCGGCCGCGCCAGCCGACGCTGTTCGCTCGGCTACATGTCGCGGTAGCGCTTGGCGGCCGCCAGAGCGTTGCGCAACTCGCCTGCATTCAGGCGCATTCCGTACCCGGGAGTGTCGCGCTGGATGCGCCAACCTTCAGCGAGTGCCCCGGCGTCGACCACGTCGAAGCCGAACGAATCGATCAGTGCTGTCGCGGTCTGCTTGGCGGCTGCGTCGTCCCCGGCCACCATCAGAGCGCGGCGGTTCTCGGTTCCGGTCGGCGAACCGTCGGTGGTGAGATCTCCGTAATTGATGTGGTTGAACGCCTTGACGACCTTCGAGGTGGGCAGGTGCTCCTGAAGCAGCTCGGAGACGGTCAGACTTTCGTCATCGAGGCGGGCAATGTTGCCGTCACGCTGCGGGTAATAGTTGTTAGTGTCGATGACGATTTTGCCGGCGAGTTGTTCCACGGGCACACTGCCGACATTCTTCAGGGGGATCGTGACGACCGCGATATCGGCGGCCGCCGCGGCATCCGCCGGTGTTGCGGCGCGTGCGTGCGGTCCGAGTTCCGCGACCAGCTCGGCGAGAGTCTCGGGCCCGCGGGAATTGCTCACCACCACGTCATAACCGTGCGCGACCGCGAGTCGTGCGAGTTGACTGCCGATGTGTCCTGCTCCGATGAGCCCGATTGTTGTCATGCCTGCGAGAACTGTGCCGTGTGTAGCGTTATTCCCGCCAGCATCGTTTCAGCGTGGTCTCAGCACGGTGTTTAGGGCGCGGACGGCGATTGCGCTGCCTCGACGGCTGGCACAGCCGCGGCCGCGGACGCCTTCAGTGCAGCCAGCCGAGCATCCACCTCGGTCAGCTGACCGAGATCGTCGAGCTGATTGAACTGTGCATCGAGACTGGATGCCGCCAGCTCGCTTGCGCCGCGAACCCGGGCTTCCTCGCGCCTGATCTTGTCTTCGAACCGACCGACCTCGCTCGTCGGGTTCGCCTTCATCAGTTGGGCGATTCGCCCGAGAATCGACTGCTTTGCCGTGCTGTTTCCTTTCGTCAGGTGTTGCCCTGGTTTCCTGCGTCGTGTTCAGAATCGCCGTTCAGAATCATCGATCAGAATCGTCCACCGCCGCGGCGCGAACGCGTTCCGCCACCGCCGAAACTGCCGGCACTGCGGCCTCCGGCGCTGCTGGCACCACGGCCGCTCGCGCCGCTGGGTCGGCCGCTCGAGCTGCTGCCGCCGCTGCCGCCGAAGAGTCCGCCGCCACTGCCGAGCACCGAATTGATGATGATGCCGCCGAGGATCGCGCCCATCGCGCCGTTGCCGCCCGCGCCGCCACCGCCGGCACCGCCCGCTGCGATGCCGCCGCCGAACAGCCCGCCGTCCCCCGCGGCGCCTTGGAACACGCCGACATCGTTCTGGGCGAGCTGGATCGATTGCGCCGCAAGCTGACTCGCCCGCTGCGCTTGAGCGAGTGCCGTCACCGGGTCTGTTGTGGCCGTAGCTTGGGCCTGCACGGCGAGTCGGCCGGCCTCGGCGAGGCGGGTGCGAGCATCCGCCCCGACTGCACCGCGGCGAGCTGTGATGAAGTCTTCAGCGGCAGAGATTTGCGCCTGCGCGGTCAACAGGGTGCTGTTCAACGACTGCTGGGCGCGCTGCTGTTCCTGTTGCGCGTCGCGCACGCCCTGCAGCACGGCATCGATCTGCTGATTCGCGGCCTGCAACCGTTGCATGATCGCTGCCGGGTTCGGCTTCGCCGAACCTAGCTGGGCATTCGCGTCGTCCAGTGCAAGCTGCGTGGCCGTTGCGGCCGCGTCGACGCCGGGCGCGCCGGCTGCGGCGAACGCGTGCGCCTGTGCAACGTCACCGGACAATTCCGCGATGACACCGGGGATC